>Ga0256833_1000190_pt1 | contig 48169 bp, 52 predicted proteins | sample 356284metaG_FD_190535 | JGI IMG/M metagenome (GOLD analysis project Ga0256833, IMG submission 190535) | Hydrothermal vent microbial communities from Mid Atlantic Ridge, Atlantic Ocean - 356-284 | ecosystem: Environmental > Aquatic > Marine > Hydrothermal vents | place: Atlantic Ocean: Mid... | reverse complement strand
CAGCTTCTACATCACCCCTTGGGCCGGCAACTATGATTACTGCCTTCCTATACTCCTTTAAGGTCACTACGTCAAGCACTACTCGATGTTTAAGGTCTTCAGGTAACTCAGCGAGAAATTCGTCAATGAGATCCTTCTCCAGCAGTATTGTGCGTGCAGCCACTACATTTCCGTTGAAGGATATGTTATCGATGGGGACATCACTGTATTTCGGAATCGCGGACAATATTGACAATACCTGCAGGATTTCCTCAGACTTAGAGATTTCCTCGCCGATTCGCTCGATTCTAGCCTTAATGCTCCTAGCCCGTTGCAAAGCTTCCGAGAGCTTACTCGATAAGCTTAGGAGGTAGTCATGGAGCTTACTTGCTGATATCTCACCGTCTAACTTGACGAGGATCTGCTCGGGGATGATTGCGTCAAACTCGCTGAGTATGCGTTCTAGCTTACGTAATCTCTCAGCCTCCTTAGAGAGGACCTCGCGGTCTTTTTCGCTGACCTCCGTAAGTAGCTCTGGGTGCAGGGAACCGGCGCTCTGGAGGACCTCCAGTAATTTCCCAGCGAGTTTCTTCTCAGTAAGGATCCTTACGTAAACTACCTTCTCTGGCGTGGATACGATCATCTTTAGCTCCCTTGAGCAGTCCCCGCAACTAACTCTACAATCCTCAAAACAATTTCATTCTTGTACCGACTATACCTCTCCTCCATTACTTGCTTCCTCCTCTCGAAGTCCTCCTGCGCCTTCTCGAGTTTCACGCGGAACTCTTCCTCAATCTCCCTAATCTCATCCTCGCTCAGTGGTGCGTCAATTTCTGCGCTCCTCAATGACTCTGCTTTCTCCCTAGCCTTACGTAAGATCTCATCCGCCTCCTTCTTGGCTCTCTCTACGATCTCCCTGGCTTCCTTCTCAATATCGCTTAAGGAAGACAACTTCTCACTCCCTAGGATTTGTTAGGGGTTTTCAAATAAGCTTTAGCACACCGAGGGAGACCATCAGCCCTCACACGGTTCTTCATGCTTTTAAAGTGTTTAATCCGCTCCGGAGTGGTCCTCATCATGTTCATGTACACGCTAATGTTTTTAGAAACTTAATTAACATTACTTCGGGATTATTGAGATGAGTGAGGAGTACATAGTTAAGTTTGAGCATTCTAGTGCTAAGCAATTAGTAACGGTTTTAGAGGCGTTAGGGAACATCGTCGATGAGGCTCTATTTAGGTTCACGCAGGAAGGCTTGACCGTTAAGGCATTAGACCCAGCGCAAATAGCGCTGATAATCATAAAAATACCTTCGGAGGCATTCCTAGAGTACAGCATAGAGAAAGATCTGGAGGTCGGCGTAAACGTCAATAATCTCATCAAGACCCTACCCAAACCCAAGAAAGGCGATAAATTCGTGTTCAAAGCTAACGAGGAATTCTACGAAGTAATAATAGAGAGTATGTCAACGAAGAGATACAAGTACAGATCCATAGAGGTCTCAGCGCAGGAAATTGGTGAGATATCGCCTGAGTTCAAGGTTTCAGCCATCGTGGTTGCTAGGGCCTTTAAGGAGGCCCTCAAAGACCTTAAGGGTGCTGGCACAATAACTTTCGTCGCTGAGGATGATCAGTACCTCTATCTGAAGGCGTTGGAGGTAAATGCTGAAGCAAGGCTTTCTAGGGTGGGAGGATCCATACTTGAGATGGAGGTTAAGGAGCCTTCACGAGCTAACTATGATGAGGACTACATATTAAAGGTGCTCAACTTAACAGGCGTGACTGATGCCGTGAACATAAAGTTTGGGAGTGATGTTCCCCTCTACCTTTCATTCACCCTTGTTGAAGGGGGGAACGTTGAATATCTACTAGCGCCAAAGATGTGATGATAAGATTTTTATTTGACTGATGATAAAAAATTAAGTGGGTGCTGCCCTTGGCCGTCTTAGATTTAGACGAGATAGACAAGAAATTAATAAATATTCTCCAAGAAAACGCTGACCTAACGTACGCAGAGTTAGGAAGGATGTTGGGCATAAGTTCTTCTACAGTCTATATGCGTGTTAAGCGCCTTAAGGAAAGAGGCATTATTAAGAGAATAGTTGCGGAGGTCTCACCAGAGACCCTGGGATATAATCTAAGATCCTTGGTCTTCCTTGCAGTAGACATAAAGAAGTACAATGACATAGTGCAGGCGCTCCTCAAGATCCCGCAGATAAAAGTAATTTACGACATCACGGGGGAATGGACGTTCGCATTAGAGATACTTGTCAAGGATCACAAGGAGCTCTCAGAACTCCTCGACAAGATAGGAACCATTGAAGGTGTTCAGCATACATCAACCGCAGTCGTACTGCGCGTAATTAAGGAGGACAGAAAGGTAACGCCGCCGTGAAGCCCGTATTCGGGTACTGCTACTTCACGGTAGATAGGTTAGGGCAATTCACGGAAGTAATAGTTTTTGAGTATATCGATGAGAACCAAGAATTCGCGGAGATCTTATCAGATCACCTCAAGCTACGTGAGGAGCTAACTAAGGTAAGAGAGAACATGCAATTCTTCATTGATGCCGAGGAGGTCAAGGTGAACGGAAAGCGTGTTCGCCCCCGGATAATTAAGGCCCTAGCAGGTACTGCTGGTGACCCCTGCAGACCCTACATATCATTCATTATCAGGTTCAGGGGGATCCTCAAGCCTGGGTTGAATGTATATGAGGATAGGTACGAGAAGGACGTTGCTGAGTACGACTATACAGTTACGTGGGTTTTACCCCCAGGAAGTCGTGTTGTTGAAGCTGAGTTCGGGTTTAAGTATGAGGTAGGTCCCGATAATGTAATCTCGTTTAGCGTTCCGAAAGGTTCCTCTACTCCTGGGTATGAGAAGATATTGTTTTACCTCCCCCCGTTCTCCGGGAAGCACGTAACTGACGCCAGTAATACTGGAGAGGACTCCTAACACCGCATTCCGCCACACACATACCCAAGGTTTTCATCTTCTCGCAACTATACATGTTGTACTTTTTCCTAGACCCTCTTAAACCCGCCAAATGCTCAACCTGGTAACGAGCTATCCTCTCGTTGAAATCTGGGAGATTACGCATTAGGTTAAGTACGTAATCGACATCTGCACCAATATTCAGGAGAAACGTGGCTAAGGCGAAGCGCTGGTGATGTGAAAGGTGCTCACCCTTAAGTAAGGTATTCATGATCTCCGTTATGCAAGGAGGAAAGAATTTCTCCACGATCTGGCCCCTGAGTTCCTCCATGAACTTATCTTTCTCTGTGCTTAAGAAGCCACGTACGCTACGTACAAGTTCCCTAAGCTCGTTAACTTCATGCATGACGCGCTCAGGGTCGATACTTGCGGTTGATGCAAGCTCGCCTGCTAACTCAATAATCCTTGATTTGACGGCGTTCTCAAGTAACCTAGCAGCATCACGCTTATTCAGGTAGACATACCCGCGGATCACGTACCTATTCACTAACTTCCATTTAGGGTCCGAAACGAGCGATTCCGTCAACCGCAGGTAAGTAGGGATAGCCACTCTGAAAGGGTAGCACTCAACTACCTCCTTGCCTGTGCGCTTCTCCACACCCACCACTACTCTATGACCGCAAATGTTTGACTCTGAGCCAAAATACTCTAACTCAATCCCAAGCTTTCCAGCTATTAAGCTTATTACCTTATCCCTATCCCCCAGCATGAAGTTAACGGCACGCTTAGCCTCAACATCGGCGTATTTACGTAAAGCCCAGGGATCCACGATACCAGCGAACATCAACGCCAAGTAAAACGAGATAACTTCCTGATCCTCATCAAACGAAACCGAGTAAGAGCCTTTACCCAGCGCTGACTTAATTCTTAGCAGTCCGCGCTCCTTGAAATCATGTAAGTCAAGTAAGTCGTTAAGTGTTAGCTCGGTTCCGTAGGTATGTAGAAGGTACTCCCTCAAGGATACCATAAAAGGATACTTAGCGTAGAAGGGTCTCTCCTTAGGCATCTCCTTCGATCCCTATCACAAGTCGTAAACAACGCTATAATAGGTATTTCATCAAAGCCGGCCAGTAATTTAATGCGGACCGTTGCGTGTTAAGAGCTACTCGTGTAGGCTAGGAACCTAATTAAACGTTAATCTCTGGCAACAGGTTCTCTCCCTTTATCTTAACCGATATTCTTGAGAGGGCTTCATAGGTCCTCTCATCAACTAGCACGTCCTCACCATCTACTAGTATGCCTAGACCTTCGAAGGGCGAGATCGGTGGATCAGGAAGGTGGGGGTCGGGCTTATCCCTACCTACGTATACCCACCTGATTTTCCCTTTTCGTTTTATTACGCGGTACCAGTAACGCCCGAAGTACAGGTACTTTAACTTCCTCCCGCCAATGACCTTATGTACTATGTGGAGGGGTTTCAAGTAGTAACCACTATCCTTTATTCTGTCATTGTACTCATATATCCTAACTCGGTAGGGAGAGTATAGTTCCATCACTATCCTATATCCGCCAACTATTCTTAGGCTCTTCACCATGATCTCTCTACTCTGATTACCTGTTACATCAGGTATTAAACTTACGGATCATTCTTTACTCAAGCAAATATCCGTTAGTTTGAGTTTAAACCTCTTTAACTCTTTATAGACGTTGTTCTTAAAATTCTCCAACTCTTCTGGGGTGATCCCTCGCTCGGCAACGATTTTCTTTACTTCATCCTCGACTATGGCATATTTCTTGTATCTTTCATTCATGGCTTTCCATGGTATGCCTTTGAGGGCGTTACCTATTCTCGAATCGTACGTTAAGGCCCCCTTAATCATGAGCACAGCTATTATTGGGTAACCCACGTACCCTCTGTACACTGTACCGTTATCGGTGCTACACGCTTCTCTCCGTGTTAGGTCAACGTAGACCGAGTATCTCCGGCTACCGTCGGATGATACCACTACGGCATTTCTCTCATCGATGAAAGTAATTCTGCCATCTGCTACCGTACCCGCTGCTTCTAGAACCTTTATCTTGGGAGGTATCCTAAGGTAAGGCAATACCCACCACCCAGTGCCCTATACCTATGAAGTAAGGGGTACTGAACAACGAAAAAACTTGTGGGTGATTTTCTGGACTATTCTTCCTTGGCCCTAATTTTCTCTGCGTAAGCCTCGGGGCTCAGAAACCTGCTCTCGTCTATGGGTTCGGTAGGCTTTATCTTAACTAACCATCCTGCACCGTAGGGATCCTTATTTATTAGGTCAGGCGTGTCGTAGAGTTTCTCATTAACCTCTAGCACTTCACCGGAGCATGGAGAGTACGCGTCAGCCACGGACTTTACGGATTCTAGCGTAACTATGGGTTCGCCTGCATTCACCGACGTGCCTGGCTCCGGTAGCTCAACGTTCACCACGTACTTTAGTTTCTTCTGTGCGTAGTCTGTTATGCCGAGGGTGATTGTATCGTCCTGAACCTTAATCCACTCATCGGTTTCGGTGTAGAGTAACCCCCTCTTAACGAGGTACTCACCGAGTTTTGTCTTTACCAGAATATCCTCCGCACTCATGGAGTTTCACCGAATCACATTATATTAAAGGGAAATCAAGTATTTTAGCTTCATAGGTTTTGCCACGAATGTCTATGGCTACCTTGAAACCTATGTATGAGTGTGTTGCCTTAATATATCCCATACCAATGCTTCTTCCAAGTACGGGTGAGTACGCCCCGCTAGTCACGTAACCCACGACTTCGCCATCGATTAACACATCGTTACCGTGTCGGGGGATCCTCCTAACGCCTTTTTTAAGTTTGAATGCCACCCTAAACCTACTTACCCCTTCCCTGTAGATCTTCCTCAAGGCTTCCTCCCCTAGGAAGCCCCGCTTCTTGAGGCTAAGGGCCATCCAGTACCTCGCTTCTATGGGATTCACGTCGCTCCCTATGTCAACGCCTATGAGGGGGTACCCCATCTCTAACCTTAGGCTATCTCTAGCTATTAGCCCTGCGGGCCTAGCCCCTGCTTTGACCGCTGCCTCAAATATGCGTTTCCCATGCTCGACAGTGGTCATGATTTCATATCCGTGCGAACGCACCTCCTCACCCGTCCAGCCAGACTTACTTACGAGTATTGCCTCCTCTCCCAGCACGCTAGGGCGACGTAGGAATTCAAGTATACTCAAGCTCTCTGCTTCCTTCACGCCTAGCTTCTCGAGGACTTCAGGAGCTCGGGGGCCTTGAATAGCTATGAGAGTAGTACTCAGAGTGATGTCTTTAATCGCGATGTTATATCCCCACTTCTCAGCCCATCTCAACATCCAGGCGCGATCCTTCTCGATATTAGGTGCATTAACGACGGCAAGCCACTCAGTATCACTTAAGTAGTATAGCATGACGTCATCGATAATATGTGCATTCTCATTAAGTAGTAATACTGGACCGCTCATGCGTCCTTCCTTAAACTTGCTTAAGTCTTTGGACACTAACTTCTGGAAGAACTCGAAGAGATTATCCCCGCGTATGAGGTACCTTCCCATATGCGACACGTCGAATACTGTAACGGAGTTGCGGGTCGCTACGTGTTCTTCGAGGGGGTTCCCGTAGTCCATCGCGGTTATCCATCCTGCAAATTCCCCTACGCTGGCACCGTACTTTCTGAGGGTTTCTAGGAGCGGCGTTTCCCTAACCGTTTTCAACACCTTGAAATTCTCGCAGTAATGACTGATTAACTTTTATCTAACAGGTACACTGCAACATATAGAAATTAAGGCGTAATCGCAACATTAATCATTGATTCATACATGGTAATTAAACACTTTTAGCGATACTCCTAGGTTAGTAAGGGAATGCCGGAATGCCACACTACTGGATACCAAACTCCTCTAGAAAAGTAAGGCAGGAGATGCTTAGGGAAACGGGGGTCAACGACATTGAGGAATTCTTTAAGGACATCCCGGAGCAGCTCCGTTTGAAGAGGGAATTACGCGTAGGGTTCGGCAGGCCATTGCTTGAACACGAGGCCAGAAGGAAGTTCCTCGAAATACTAAGTAAGAATAAATTCACAGGATTTGCAGACACCCACCGAGTATTCTTGGGGGGAGGCGTCTGCGTCCACTATGTCCCATCGGTGGTTAAGGCCATAGTGTCCCGGGCAGAATTCTATACTGCCTACACACCCTACCAGCCCGAAATAAATCAGGGCATACTGCAGGCGTTCTTCGAGTACCAGAGTCTAATGGCGGAACTCTACGGTGTTGACATTGTAAATGCCTCGATGTATAATGTGAGCACCGCGGCAGCTGAGGCTGTTAGGATGGCGCTCAGGGTTAAGAGAGGGAGGAAAAGAATACTTATAGCGTCCTCCGCGCATCCCGAGATTAAGGAGGTTATCAGGACCTGGGTTAAGGGGTTGAACGCCCGGTTAGAGGAGATCCCCTACGGAAGGGAAGATGGTGAGCTTGACATTAACGCGCTTCACTCGAAGCTCAGCAACGATGTAGCTGCGGTTTACGTGGAGTCCCCTAATTTCTTCGGTATAATTGAGCGTAAACTATGCGACATTATAGAACTCGCCCATGATGTGGGGGGGCTTGCTATAGTAAACGCGAACCCGCTCTCACTAGGGATATTCAAGGCCCCTGGAGACCTCGGCGCTGATATAGTGGTTGGGGATGCGCAACCTCTAGGCGTGGGCCTGAACTACGGCGGCCCCTCAGCTGGGATACTGGGTATCCAGGATAGGAGGGAACTCTTAAGACAGCTCCCCGGGAGGCTAGTTGGGATGACTAAGACCGTCGATGGATCAGAAAATGGCTTTATGCTGATCCTGCAGACTAGGGAACAACATATAAGGAGGGAGCGCGCAACGTCGAACATCACAACGAATTCAGGTCTTGAAGCAATAGCTGCCGCCGTGTACGTGTCGTTACTTGGTGCCAAGGGTCTCAGGAGGTTAGGCGAGGCATTGCTGGGTCGCACCACGTACTTCCTAGAGACCTTACGTAAGCGCAGTGTTGAGGCCACACCACTCTTTGAGAAAGGGCTATACTTCCGTGAGGTCACAATCTCCTTCAAGGGCAAGGATGCGAAGGACGTGGTGAGTCAGTTAGAGAGGCATGGGATCTATGTAGGGCCGCCGTTGTCTAGGTTTTATGATGCGATGCATGACTGTAGCTTATTGTGCCTAACGGAACTTCACAGCAAGGAGGACATAGATGAGCTAGTAAGTAAGCTAGCCCTAGTGCTCGGAGGTGAGGCAAGATGAAGTATAGGCAGGCACGCTGGGATGAACCACTAATATTCGAGCTAGCCCCCAACCAAGACAGAGAAACCTTTCAGCTTGGAGACGACTACTTCGCTAAACTAGGTAAGGAAGTCCTCGCTGAAGTAGCGCGGAACATCGTTCGGGAGGAAGATCCTAACATACCTAACCTCAGCGAGCCCGAAGTCGTGCGACATTACACGCGACTGACCCAAATGTCTTACGGGATAGATGTAGGTGTAGTTCCACTAGGTTCATGCACGATGAAGTATAACCCTAAGGTCTGCGAGGACCTGGCTAATGACGACAGGATAACATATGCCCATCCCTACATGAGTGAGGAGCACCTACAAGGACTACTGGAGATACTCTACACCCTGCAAGAATGGCTAGCTGAACTAACTGGTATGGATATATGCTCCCTACACCCCCCAGCAGGAGCTGCAGGCGAGTTAGCCGGTGTACTGATAATTAGGGAACACCTGCAGGACAAGGGGTATACGTATAAGGACGAGATCTTAATACCTGAGAGCGCGCATGGAACGAACCCAGCCAGTGCTGCAATGGCGGGCTTCAAAGTAGTACGCATACCCACAGACGAGAGAGGGAATACAGATCTAAACGCGTTGAAAGCCGCGGTGTCCGAGAGGACTGCAGGGATAATGCTAACAAACCCAAGCACGCTCGGATTATTCGAGGAGAAAATAACGGAGATATCCGACCTGATACACTCTAAAGGGGGGCTCCTTTACTATGATGGAGCAAACCTAAACGGTATACTAGGCATAGCTAGGCCGGGCGATATGGGGTTCGACATCATCCACTTAAACTTGCATAAGACGTTCGCGGCCCCCCACGGTGGTGGCGGGCCGGGAGCAGGGGCTTTATGCGTTAAGAGGGAACTAGCCGACTACATGCCTAAACCACTAGTGAGGAGGGAAGGAGGTAGGTACTACCTAGACTACAACGTTAGGAAAAGCATAGGAAGGATAACGTGGTTCTACGGCAACATCGTGCCAGCTATGAAGTCATTCATCTACTTAATGATGCTAGGTCCTAAGGTGCGTGAAGTGGCTGAGGTGGCTGTACTAAACACTAACTACTTCATGAAGAAAATCAAGGAGCTCCCCGGGGTTGACCTAATCTACGGGCGTGAGCGTTGGAGGAAACACGAAGTCGTAATAAGTTTCGAGGGCCTTCATCGCAAGACCGGCGTGAGCGCGGAGGATGTAGCGAAAGCCCTACTGGACAGAGGAATACACGCCCCAACAATATACTTCCCCCTCACAGTTCCCGAAGCACATATGGTGGAACTCACAGAAAGTGAAAGCAAGGAAACCATAGATGAGGTAATAAGTGCGTACAAGGATATTGTACGCCAAGCATACGAGGACCCGAACAAGCTGAAGGAAGCACCTAGGAACACGTCGGTAGGACGACTAGATGCACTGAGGGCTAATCACCCAAGGACGTTAGTGCCTACATACAAGTACGTTAAGAGAAATGTCGGTAGGTAAGTAACGTCGGATCACTAGCAGACACTACACGCATCATAGTTTCCTCCCTGTAACCGGTTATAACGCGTATATACCCGCTTAACTCAGCGTCCAGCCCGGGGTCTCCGGTATCCACTAACAGGTATTTTAATCCTCTCAGCTTCGTCCTAGTCGCCAGTACGAGAATATTATCCCTACCAACGCGCCGTATAACCTCGGGAGTGAACTGCTGGTTGCCTCGCCCGAATAGGTACCCTTGCCCCCCAATTATCGTCACGACTATTCTGGCTTGAGCAAACGAGTTCAATAAATCAAGGATTTCACGGTACCCTAGATCCATGGCAATTATTGATTTGTTGAATAACGCGTCAACACCTAGCATAGTTTTCGGGAGCCCCAGCACGTCTGTTATAGCCTTTACGGTAGTCCCGGGACCAAGCAAGTAGAGGACATCGTCATGAAGGTACTCCTCAATGAAGTATTCGGCCAGCGCATACTTTTCCTCGGAAGAGCCCGAAGTCCCGAAATCCTTGCTCTGAACGCTAAGACCATCCGCACGCACGGTGATTGCCCTGAAAAACTTTCTAATTTTGAGTTCCCCTGCTTGTAGGGAGCCCTCATCAATGTCGGCAACATCAGCGTAATCAAGCACAACGTTACCCTCGCAAAACATCGTCACTAGCTCAGCAGCCGCTTCGGGGGACGCAGCAAATATTCCTGAGTACATCTTAACGCCTGATGGTATACCTAACACAGGTACTTCACAGTTAAGAACCTCAACAACGTCCCTAGCGGTTCCATCTCCGCCCACAAATACTAAGAGATCAATTCCGTGTTCTAACATCATCTTTACGACAGCCTTCGTGTCTGTGCTGGAGGTTTCATCCCGTGATTCTGGAGGGTGACTCAGGCACTCATACCGTAGGGAGGTGATTTGCCTCAAATACTTACAACCCATGACCCCGCCAGCTACGAGTAAACTGTGGTTAAACCCTACTTGACGTAAGCGCTTGAGAAAACGCAGCGCACGTGAAGGAGCTACGGGCGTTGCCCCCCTCCTCACAGCCTCAATATGAAGTCTGCCGTCAGTTCCCTTTAGCCCAACAGAGCCTCCCATACCAGCAATCGGATTAACGAGAAACCCCACCGTTACCGACACGGGACCCGCCTCTCCAACCCGCGGGCTCCGGAATAAAAGTTTCATAGAGCTCTCCCTCACACCATAGGTTAGTAACCCAGCAAATAAGAAAGAGTAATACCCTCGACCACAACGTGGTAAGGGATATGAGGTGTCCCTACTGCGGATCTAATGACATCGTTTGGGACTATGTGAGAGGTGATGTTGTCTGCGCATCATGCGGCACAGTCCTTGAGAGGATATACGTTGCTGAGCAACGCATCGGTCAGGAACTTGCGCAGGAGCCTATAAAGATCCGTACCCACAGAAGGTGCGGAACTGATAGGCGGGTTACCCTAACGAAGTACACGTCAGAGTACCTAAAACTGATGAATAAGGTCAGGAGAAGTAAAAGGTTAAAGAACGTAGTCATAGATTCCGAGCAACTGAGGAGGTATGTCGACGGGGAGGGACCACCCGTCAAGATATTTAAGAGGAACCCGCAAAATGTTCAGACATTGTTGAAAGATCCTAGGGTTAGGTTAGTGTTAGAGATAATGTTGCGCTTCCCCAGGTTATCCTCTAGGACGGATCGTGCTAAGGTAGCGTTAGCGCTGATGGCGCTGATGCTTTTAGCGGGAAGGAAGATTGACGCTAGGGAAGTTGCCGAGAAGTCTGGAATCAGCACGATGCATGCCCGTAGGCTTGCCAAGACCTTAGAAGAAAACAGGGAGTTTGTGGAGGAGTTAAAGAGGGCTATTAAGTAGTGACGTTATTTGCCGCAGTGCTCACTAATGTATTTAGTTAAGGATTCCTTAACTAATTGAGCAACTTTACTGCCATCCACCCTACCCCTAACCTTAGACATAACCCTCCCCATAATGAGTCCAAACGCCCTAGCTCCTCGGGCACATACCGTTCGGGCGTTGTTGTTAATTACCTCGTTAATTATCCTGAGGAGTTCCTCATTCGATAAGCTCCCGTACCTTCGTAGGATTTCCTCGATTGGCGATCCTGAGCTTAAGTATTCTGCTAGTACCTCGGGAATAGCTTCCTTCGCTATGTATCCATCGCCGACCTTGGATAGTACCGTGACTAGGTCTTTGAAGGATACCTTACTCACGTCAAGGCCCTCCGATTTAAGGGCTTTCAAGTGGATAAGCAGTGTTGAAGCGATTATCTGCGGGTGTACTTTACCGTGAAGCTCCCTTAGAAGGTCAAGGTAGGTTGTGAAGGCGGGATCCTTTATCAGCTGGTGCGCTAACTCCTTACTAAGCCCGTGAACTTTGATGAGTTCCTCTAGGACTTCTTCGGGTGTCTTTGGCTTTAACTTCTCTGCTTCCTTAAGGATGTCCGTAGTTAACCTTAATGGAGGCACGTCGGTTTCCGGATACATGCGGGCGGCGCCTGGCTGTGGGCGTAAGTACCTAGTGGTGCCGTCGGGGTTCGCCCCACGCGTTTCAGGGGGTATTCCCTTGAGTGCATACCTAGCCCTGTCAACTAATGCTCTCAGCGCCCGCTCACATTTCTCCTTATCAGCGATCACTATGGCGTACGCGTCCCTCTGAGGGTCGAGCCCGAGGACCTTAAAGAGCTTGTCTTTAATCTCCTTACTTATCCCGTAAGCTGGTAGCTCATCGCTATGTATTATGCCTCCAACACCGCCCCATGCTTTAGCGTAGTCCGATAGTTCAGTGCCGAAGCGACGTGACGGCTGTACCTCCATGCCGAGTAAGCCCCCGAAGCCCTTGAGCCTCACAGCAAGTGCCCTCGCCCCCCTCTTGATGGCTCGCTGTATGAACCTGGTCTTGACGTCCTTGAGGATTTCCGTGACGTCAATGAACTCGTAGGTTAGTTCCTCCTCGCACACACCTCTTCTGGCAAGCTCCTCCTTAATTTCAAGAAGTCTCAGTTGACGCATTACCTCATACTCCACTATCCTCGGTATTAGTTCGAGCCTACTTACGCCCTTTACCTCGGTCTTTACCCCGCCTGAAATCGATATGTTGAGATCCTGTCTTATGGTTCCTAATCCGCGCTTAACCTTACCGGTTAGTCGTAGGAGCATACCTATCTTGAGAGCTACCCGCATTGCCTGCTCTGGTGAATGTATGTCGGGGCCCGTGGATATCTCGATTAGTGGTATGCCCAGCCTATCTAGGTTGTACTCCACGTAGCCCGGCCCTTCACCAACCTTTCTCGCAGCATCTTCCTCTAGGCATATCGTCTGTATCCCTACACGCCCTTCCTCATCATCTATGTAGCCCCCTAACGCTACTATGGCGGTTCGCTGGAACCCCGTAGTGTTTGAGCCGTCTATCACGATCTTACGCATAACGTAGACCTCATCGACTGGCGTTGAATGAAGAGCCTTCGCCACAGCTAGAGCGATGATTACTGCCTCCCTATTAAGGTCGTGAGGGGGCTCCTCATCCGTCTCAACCATGCATGCGTGTCCCTGTGGAACGTGGTATATTATCCTTCGCCCCTTCCTCATCTCGTAGAGTGCGGCAGGATCTACTTCCCCTACCTCGCTCTTCGCCACCCTAAGGTAACGGATGATCGTGGTTTCAGGAGTGTTATCGCTTGATAACGTCGTGGGGCATGAACAGAAGAGCTTGTGCCTAGTATCAAGTTGCTGATGTATTTCAAGCCCTACCTTCAGACCCAACGCCCTGTAGTCAATCCCCATGGTACCACCTCGGGTAATGCCTCATGTCGTGAACAGGGTTTATCTCGAAGACTAAGTTCCTGGTCAACAACTCCACACGCTCCTTCATTTCGGTGTCCGGGAAGTTACCTATGATCCACGAAAGCTTAACGTACGCGGTCTCAGGAAGCATGTCAGAGAGCGGTACGGCCCCAGCCTGCAGGAGCCTTCTTCCGTTAGTGTATACCTTGAGGTTAACTCTGCCGAATAATGTCTGTGATGTGATGCCTACGATAACTCCCTCCTCAGATGCTCGCTTCACTGAATCTATGCATGGACCCCTTATGTGTCCCAGACCTGTTCCTTCAATGATTATTCCCTCGTAACCCTTATCAACTAGGTAATCTATCAATGTGCAGTCCATGTTGGGGTAGAATTTCAGTAACGCTACCTTATCGCTGAACTTAGGCCTCACGAGGAGTTCCCCTTTCTTTCTGGGTAGGTATGTGTTGCTTAGCTGAATGAATTTTCCTTCAGGCATGATTACTTTGCTTAAGGGTATGTCGTTAATGGATTGGAAAGCATCCCTCCTACTGGTATGCATTTTCCGAACCTTAACACCTCGGTGCACTAGTATGTACTCGTCTGAGGTTGCTCCATGCATGACGACAACTACCTCTCCGTAGGGGGCGTGCTTAGCTATACTCATACATGCCTTAAGGTTAAGCACAGCATCGGTACTCGGCCTATCACTACTTCGTTGAGCGCCAACGAACATTACGGGTATGGGGAGGTTTTGCAATGCGAAGGCAAGTGCGGACGCCGTGAACGCCATGGCGTCAGTACCGTGAGCAACTATTATAGCATCGAAGCCCTCGTTGATCCTCTTAGCCACCTCCTGCGCGAGCCTACTCCAGTGCTCCGGCGTTATATCCTCACTGAAAACCCGGTAAAGCTCAAGCACCTCTATCAAGGAGGAACTCTCCAAGAACTCGGGAACCATCTCCACAAGCTCCTCCGCCGTGATAGCCGGTTTCACAGCCCCCGTCTCATACTCCACCTTACTCACTATGGTGCCACCCGTACTTATCAGGGATGTTTTCAGTGGGCCTTTCCCTGAAATCCTGCTAGTGCCTGGCGGGGACACCTTCCCAACATCCACGGCTTTCTTGCGTAGAATCTCTATCTTAGCCCCCTTCCTAGAGACCCCAATATTATACCCATTACTTAACTTAATTACTAGTACATCATCAGAGCTGAACTCCGTGGAAGGCATCACAATACCTTCGAGTATTAAGCCAGACCCCGTATGTACACGAACTAAATCCCCTACCTCGGGGTTATCGCTCACCTCGCAACACCTGAGAGTAGTAAGTGAACCTAAGTTAAAAAGATCCTAATGAAACGATCACGTCTTTAAGCGGCGCTCAAGGAGAGCATGTTACTTGCTCCCGCGAGGCACTGATGAGGGAGGCACTACGGTCGGTACAGGGAGGCCTGCCTCCTTCCTCTTCCTAATCCAGTACTCCCTTCTGTTCCGTATTCTGGGAGGTAAGTTCCTCTTGGGCTTCTTCTCTATTTTCGGTGTCTGGCTTCTTACCTTGCCTGCCTTAGTCATCGAGCCGTGTGTTGGCATTCCTACACCCGTATCTCAAGGGGATTAGTCCTTTTAAAGGCTTGTCTCGCTCCGACGAATTCCTTTCGGGGCTGAGTGAGGTCTTGTGCGACACGCACTATCTGCAAAACCTAAAAATAGGTTAATAATGTATTCAGCTTGGTGCGTGGTTTGAGGAAAATACCAGTAATAGATACTGTCATAGGTGCGTTCGCGCTGGATGGTGATTCCGTAGCGAAGAAGTTTACGGTTAAGGAAATAAATCAATTAGTTTCAAGGGCCTTAGCAATAGAAGAGGGTAAGCCCTCGGAGGAGTTTCTGGAGTTGGCCAAGGAACTAGGGAATTCAGAGGATGCGGTATTCGTAGTTGAGGATGAGGAGCATGCGAGGGCGTTAAGGGGTCTGAACCTGAGGATAGAGTTAGCTCCAGGTGACGAATCAGTACTTGCTTTAAGGAGTAGAATAGCTGAACTAGCTGTTGAGGGAGGCTTCATAAGCTCTGTTGAGGAGTGGGTGGACTTCGCTAATGAAGTCTCATTGCAGATAACGAGGATGAAGTTAAGGAGAGTTGCGCAGAAACGGGATCTACTAGCAATTCAGGCGATAAGGGCTATAGACGACATTGATAAGACACTAAACCTCTTTGCGGCAAGGCTCAGGGAGTGGTACAGCATTCACTTCCCCGAGCTTGACGACTTAGTGGCCGATCACCTTAACTATGCAAGGATAGTTGCTGAACTGGGTAGCAGGGAGAACATAACGAAGGAAGCATTAAGGAGATTAGGCTTCAGTGAGGGGAAGTCTGAAAAGATAGCTAAGGCAGCTAGGAAAAGTATTGGTGCTGAGCTCTCGGACTTCGATATAAGGCCAATACAGACCCTAGCCAATATAATGCTGGAGATGAGCAAGCTCAGGGAGACCCTAACACAATACATAGGTCAGGTAATGAGGGAGGTAGCCCCGAATATAACAACCCTAGTAGGCCCGTTACTAGGTGCTAGGCTGCTCTCCCTAGCGGGCAGCCTCGAAAACCTCGCTAAGATGCCCGCCAGCACAATACAGGTGCTAGGAGCTGAGAAAGCGTTGTTCAGAGCGCTCAGAACAGGCGGAAAACCGCCAAAACACGGTATAATATTCCAGTACCCGGAGATACATTCCTCGCCGAGATGGCAGCGTGGAAAAATTGCCCGTGCCCTGGCAACGAAATTGGCGATAGCTACTAAGGCAGATTACTTCACCGGGAGATTCATAGCGGATAAGCTAAAGAAGGAACTAATGGAGAGGATAGAGGAGATAAAGAAGCTCTACGCTAAGCCACCACAGCGCCCCAAGGAGAGGAGAGAAAGATTCGTCAGAAGAAGACCTAAAAAGAAATTCAGAGGGAGAAGGGGTCGTAGAAAATGAGGCAGCCTAATCACCAAGCAGAATTGCTTCCCAGAGGTGAGCACGCATGACGGAGGTAGTCAAGGTAGAGCCGCATCCACAGTATGAGGGCGTATACATAGTAGAGCTGGAGGATGGTTCGGTTCGGCTAGCCACCAAGAACCTAGTGCCGGGCAGGAAGGTTTACGGGGAATGGCTCTTCAGAATAGGCGACGAGGAATACAGGGAATGGAACTCATACCGCAGTAAGCTATCAGCCGCTCTCCTAAAAGGCATAAAGGAGCTAGTAATTAAGGAGGGTAGCCGCGTCCTCTACTTAGGTGCCGGATCCGGAACCACACCAAGCCATGTCTCTGACCTCGTAGGTCCAAAGGGTGTGGTGTATAGTGTGGAATTCGCACCTAGGGTGGTTAGAGAGCTAATAACAGTGGCTGAAGTTAGGAAGAACATAATTCCGATACTGGGTGACGCGAGGTTCCCGAATAAGTACGCACACATAGTGGACTACGCCGACATAATATACGCCGACATAGCGCAACCCGAGCAGGCATCAATAGTAAACGTGAATGCAAAGTACTTCCTACGTGAAGGCGGATACCTCTACCTAGCAATAAAGGCCAGAAGCATAGACGTCACTAGAGAGCCTGACGAGGTTTACCAAAGAGAAATAAACACGCTCATTAAAGGTGGCTTCGAAATAATAGACGTCGTGCATCTAGATCCTTACGATAAGGACCATGCGATGGTCTTCGCTAGATTCAGTAGAGGGAAGTAATGAACCCATTCCAACACTTCATCATTTTAACTAAACACTCTCCCAACATTCTTCAACCTTAAAAGTAAGTTGAAAGGTTACGTCAGAGATTATCAGGCAAGATAATAACGTGTGCGTGGGCGCTCCTTAAGTCGGGGGAATTTCTTTTTACGCTCATAACATAATAAATTAATAGTGCGACAATGAGTGCGGAGTCAAGAAACCGAAGGAAAAAGCTAAGGGTGTTGCTGGAGAGGGTAGTCAATATTCTAGAAGCCACAGGAAAGAGGTACACAATACTGCGTTTTCCGTCAAGCTACAGGGAGAGATCCATAGACCTCATAGCGGTTGGTGGTGACGCTGCCGACGTGATAATCAGGGTTAAGACAGGTGCGGGCGTAAGCAAGGACGAGGCGCATGACATGTTAAAAGCATCGCTAGCGCTGGACTCGATTCCTGTGGTGATATCCGATGATCCAGAACTCTACGATAACATCGTGTATGAGAGGGGCGGCGTGTATGTAATGAATGAAAGGACATTGGAGAATATGTACCTCAAGCCAACGGAACTGATAGCCCTTTATAAGAAGGGTGAGCTATATCTCTCAATAAATAAGAAAAAGCTCGGTGAAGCAATGCAAAGAAGATTGATGAGCATTAGCGAGTTATCATACCTTACAAATATCTCCAGACGCACAGTCTTCAAATACAAGAAAGAGGGAGGAATGGTAACAGTTGAGAACGCCGAGAAACTCGTGAGTGTGGTGGGTGAGGACGTCGTGGAATCAATAAGTTTCGAAATAATAGCCAAGGATATCCAGGAACGAATGCGTGAATTAGGGTCATGCCTACGCAAGGCACTGAGCAATCCACAGTTAGAGCAACGCTTAAGAGAATGGGGAGAAGTGTACGAGATACGTAAGTCAGCCCCCGACTACATAGTGTCAGGAGAGGAAATACAGGTCGTGGTCGACGCCACACCACCAAGCAGGAACACGCTCAAGGACGTCGTCAGGAAAACCATAGAATGTGTTAAATTAGTTGATGTAGTGCAAAGAGAAATCAAGGCCAGCGTGAGCATAATTGCTTCGCAGGAGAATGAATTCTTGGTTAAGGATGAGATATCCCCCTACGTCAACCTGAACAAAGTCAGCATTGAAAAATTAAAGTAATTCACACACTCAAGCAATCCTCAACACCACCATGTGCAAACCCAAATTAACTTAGGCTGGAGTAAATACTCGTAGGGACTGATAGCTGATGAAGGTAATAATTACTGGGCGACCCGGCATAGGCAAAACCACCGTCTTTAGCAAGGCCATAGAATTGCTGAGAAGCAGGGGCATCACGGTCGGGGGTTTTGCATGCCCTGAAATAAGGAGGGGCGGTGTGAGGATAGGGTTCGATATTGTCGATATACTAAGCGGGAGGCGCTCACCCCTCGCGAGGGCATCCGAACCTAACCTACTTAGTCATTGCGTCGCAAGAGTTGGTAAGTACTGCGTCTTAGAGGATGCAGTGACCATAGGGTGCAACGCCATCGATGTAGCTTTACGTACAGCAGATGTTGTTGGGATAGATGAGGTTGGCCCTATGGAACTTAAACTAGCTAAGCTGAGGAGATGCATGGAGGAGGTTTTGAGGAACCCTCACGTCACTGCCTTAATAGTCCTGCATAGAAGACTAGCCAATAGTGTAGATAGCCTAGTAAAGGGTGAGTACAGGCTTTTCTGGGTGACCGAAAATAATAGGGTGGGATTACCTAACTTGATAGTGGATATTATTGTAAATAATGTTGAAAAGAAGAAATAAAGTACAATAATACTAGGATAGGTGCCGTAGCCTGATTAACCTATATTAGCGCCAGAACAGAGTTTATCAAGGTGAGGGTGGGGTTACGGTAATGGAAGTCTCACTGGAGTCGAAGATACTGGAGATAATAAAGAGTAAGACAGAGGAGGAGGGCGGGGTAATACAGAGTACTCTCTGGTCGATGCTTGGTATAGATAACAGAGAAGGAACTAAGGTGGTACTAGGGCTTGTTCGCAAGGGCCTTATAAAGAGGGAACCCGTGACGTTCAAAGGACGTAGAACCTACAAGCTAATATACAGCCCCGTAAAGTCAGCAAAGTTAAACATCGTTGTTAAGTTAAACCCAGTAATGTACATTCCGTGCTTCATCTGCAGAGAACTACTGAGATGTGGAACGGGCGGATACTATAATCCGTATAAGTGTCTCTTCCTATCGCATTTTATCGAGAACGGTAGTCGCTAACCACGCACTCGACGAAGTCCGCCCATGACGCGTTAGTTCTAATAAGTTGACCATCGATATGTGTTCGCGAGGCTCTCAAGCCCCGCGACCTTAAGCAATCAATAACAGCATTAGTGGGCGGCATATTTACCTTCTTAATTCTTGCGGGGGATGACACGTTATAAGCTAAACCATTGACTTGAGATTCCATAACCAGCAATTCCAGTAACTCCTGGGAATCCTGCCTAGTGGGGAGGTACTCATATTCAGAACTCCTAATGAGGCTAAGCATACGGTCTAGGAAGTCCCTGTGAAACATGTTGCACACCCATAATGGACCTACAGCCACTAGTCGTCCCCCACAAAATGGGCACAGAGAATCGCGGGGGATGTCGTTAATTAGTACTGTTTCCCTATAATAGCATTTCTTACAGTACATTAAGTATCCTAAGCACTTATCTATGGTTTCGGATGCTTTGTTAGCGCCCTTCCTTACATGGATAATTGTTCTGAAGTAATGATGTTTCGCGAATGTTACGAGGGGTTCGATGAATCTATCGATCTCGGCAGCACGTCTGCAAATGTACCCCAGCAACACCCGTAACCCCACCTCGTGGGGGATGTCGGTCTTAATTAGCCTAACATCATACTTCCTTGAGCCAGCAACCCACTTAACACCACTCAAGGGCGCGGTGTCGGTGGCGGTATAGCCCACGGCACCGTTTCTCCGCACGCACCAAAGTGATGATTTAACGAAAGGTGCCGGCGATCCAAATGGGTCTATGTCAATGAACTCGAAAGTCCTTCCCATGGATTTCCAGAGGTACATGAAGGCATTAGCGTCGAGTTTACAGGCCTTAACGGCGTGTTCAGCGTTATTTAGCTTGATGTTCTCCTTTATCACGGTAAATGCCTCCATGTCTATGTCGTTGGCTATAGCTAGTGACACGTTAGGGACTTCCAGATAATACCTGAGGGCTCTAACGCCGCTCCCGGCTAAAGCATCAAGAACTCGAAGACTGCTAAAGCCGGATAATGTGGCAAGCACGTTAAGTGCGAGTATGGATAGGTCCCTGTTGAGCGCTTGCCTGGGATTATAGAAGACAGGGGCCCACGAAGGCTCATATACCCCATCACTTCTACGGTACTTCTCGGGGTTAGGTACCTTCAGCAGTGCTTTTCCTTCCTTAATAATTATTAATTCTTGTAAATCCACTATCGCCGCCCCTATAATGTATGTAGTGGCGGGGCTTTAGAAGAAAATTAACGTTGGTAGTGGGATTAACACGCGGTCGCGGGATTATAACAAAGGCATTGTGAATTCTTTTTTGTTTCCTGAAAAAATTAGATGTTCACCACTATGAGGAGGTTATCTATTAAGTCGCGGTATCGGTTACGTATGGTTACCTCGGAGACATCTACTTTCTTGGAAACCTCCTTCTGCGTCTTTCTCTCATCTAAGAGTATTGACGCTATGTAGAGTGAGGCTGCGGCAACGCCCTTCGGTCCCTTCCCTGAGGTTAAGCCATCACGCTTAGCTATGGTGATTATCCTCCACGCAAGCATTGTAGTGTGGCGTGAGAGCTTAAGCTTTCCAGCCATGGATTCAACATACCTCCTGGGATCGAGAGGCTTCACCCTGATTACGCTGTCTGAGTCACGCCTGATCTTCATCTCAGCGTTCCATAAGTCCTGAAACGTTACCATACATCTCCTAGCGATCTCAGCCTGCTCGACGGGAGTGTTAAGGTTCCTAGTAGCTATTACTATTGATGCAGCGACCATTGCACGCATGTTCTTCTTCTTTATCAGCCCTGCTGCATGCAGTTTACGTATGATGTTCCCCGCCTCCTCACGGAGTTCCGTTGCATTAGGTAGGTTTAAGCTCCCTATTACGCTGTTCATCAAGCGTAACGCCCTGACTAGGCGCCGCATTTTACCGGACGCGCGTATTCTCCTGTTTAACCTTTCGAGCTTCCTACCCTGCTGTGATCTCTGATCTATTACTGAGTGAAGACCACGGTCATGTACTTTCTCAGTCATTGGGGCACCAACGCGTTCACGTGCTAGAGAGTCGAAGACGCGCCATTCAGGCTGATAGTCGACAACGTGTTCTGCGAGCACTTCCCCCGTTTCAGCACATATTACTTCCCCTCTGGATTCATCATGGATTATATTGCCTGAAGGGCACCTGGATTCGAATTCCTCAATCATTTCCTAACCCTCCTACGACGTTTTGGCTTAGGTTTGACGAACAAAACACTATGAGGGTCCACCTCAACATCCTCCCTCAGCGGCCTGACTACGGCGTAAGGACTCCTAACAGGACCTATTATATCCACAAGTACTCCAACCTCACGCCCTCCAGAATCAACGACGATACTACCTATCTGCGGTGGCTTCATGGTAGTCATCTTAATGAGCAACCTCCCTGTTGACGTCTTATGTACAAAATAACCGAGCTTAATCAGCCCCTATCCCCTTCCAAAAACTATGCGGGATAAATACTTAAGGTGGTGATACCTTAAGAAGGGTAAATTTAAGGATGACGTATTTTTCTGAGCATTACCGCCGTAGAGTAGTACCAGCTTGGTATTACCTAGGTGTTAATAAATAAATTAACTGTCCCTAACCTTACTAAGCGCCTCGGCAAGCATACGTATGAGTGTTTCCTTACTAATTCCTCGTTTTTTATCTACGTGCGCTATTATTCTAAAACCGTAAGACGAATGCCAAACCCTAGGGTAATACTTCCCCTCCTCTATTTTGCAGTCTACACCTATTGATTTGCAAGCAAGCAGTATGTCCTTTTTGCGTATGGGGTGCACTGCTACGGATTTCGGGACACGCCTTCCGGCTTTTCTAGAAAGTCTAGCGTCTAGGTACTCAGGCCAAATTATCATATCCTTCATAACCATGTACTTCCCCCATCTAGTCTGGGGTAACATGATCAATAAGAATTCACATTAGTCCTAGGTATGGTGTGTATTTAAGGTTAGTACTTAACGAAATTAAACCTACAGGTAACAAGCGTTATTGAACCTGGGTAATAGGACTATCTACTCAGGTCTCGGCTTCCTCCTTTAAGAGGACGGCGTTGACCACGCCATCCTGTCCAGGTCTTGAGGTCACCCTAGCAAGCCCTTCTGAGGTTTCTATGATAGCGCCCTTGGTAATTATGTTTCTCCGGGCATACTCACGGTTAGCGGGGGTCTCCACGACTCTCAGAATCTCTGCCTTCTTCGCCTCCCCTGTTTCTGGGTCAACAACGTTCGCATACTTCGCCCTCTTTAGCCTGACCTTTACGTTCCCTCCACGCACCCTGACCGTGACAATCTTTTCCTTAGTGCTAACCATAGTTAGTGTGGGGAAACGCCCTAGCTCATACTTCCTATTCTTCCTATGAGGCCTCCTTCTGCCACCCGTTATTTTCCGGAGATCCTTTCCTTGGTAGATACCCATTGGCTCCAGCCCAGAGCTTTGTGGACGATATCCCTTAAAAGCTTTTAACAGGAGAAACCTACGAGAGCATGACTGGTACGGGAAAGAGAAAGGAGGTAGTAGCGAGGGTACTGAGAAGGCTTCAGCGCGTCGCTGACCCGCTCTTGAGGCCTGTGTATAAACTATATGAGCTTTGGTTGTGGTCGCAAATATCTGGTGGTCCCATACCTAGGCACGTAGCTATAATACCCGACGGGAACAGAAGGTGGGCCCGCTTCTTGGGGTTTGACCCTATAGAGGGTCATGAGTATGGTTATGAGCGGCTGAAGGAGGTGCTGGACTGGTTATGGGATCTCGGTGTGAAGGCTGTTACCATATACGCTATGTCATACGAGAACTGCACTAAGAGATCAAAGAGAGAACGGGAGCACTTACTTTCGTTACTCGAGCGAGGAATAAGCGAAATGCTTGAAGAGGGGGTAATTGATGAAAGGAAAATAAGGGTGAAATTCATTGGAAGATTAGACATCATACCTCCAAATATTCGAGAGAAGATAAGGGTGATTGAGGAACGCAGTAAGCACTACAATGAAAGGTACTTAAACGTGGCTCTTTGCTATGGCGGGCGTCAAGAGATAGTGTCGGCTGTTCAGTTACTAGCCGAAGACATACTAAAAGGTAGGGTTAAGCCCGAGGAAATAACCGAGGAAGTCTTCAGGAAATATCTCTCAACATCGCACCTGAAACTAGATGGGCTTGACGAGCCCGACTTGGTTATCAGAACCTCTGGTGAGTTGCGTGTCAGTAATTTCCTTTTATGGCAAATAGCCTACAGTGAACTGTACTTCTGTGAAGCGTACTGGCCTGAGTTCAGGAAAATAGATCTCTGGAGAGCAATACGGTCATATCAGAGGAGGGAACGGCGTTTTGGGAAATGAATTGAAGTATGTGACGATCACACTAATTCCTTCTCTATAGCGTACATGGTTACGGATACCGTCATTATTATCCCTATATACAGTATTAACGTCTGAATGAGGTAGTTCTCATTGAGTAACCTCATTATCTCATTTAGGTTGCTGGTTCCGGAAGCTAGGATGATCTTAGCCATGTTAGTGAAGAATTGATATACTATTGCTAATATTGCTAGCGCCATGATCTCTCTCCACACTTTGAAGGATCTCTTAAGTATCCTAAAAGCAATCCTTCCGGCAATCAAGGGGATTACGGACACCACCGCGTAAGGGAGGATGTTGTTTATGTAGACAGCTACTGAGATTATGTCGAGTGCGAAGCCCCTGGAATACAGCGTTGTGTAAGTTATGACGGCGGTTAGGCTCAGCGAGACGATGGTAAGCATCAAGGAGAGCTTCGTTATTGGGGAGGCCCTCCACCACTTTGAAATACCGGCGCTTACCCCGAATCCCTTAGCTATGAGGATTAAGCCTAGTATGGTTAGGGTTAGTGCTGATGCGTACCTGCTGTAGGGGCTGTTAGCAACTAATGCGTACGTGAGGATTAATAATCCAGGAACCCCTAAGAAGAATTTAGCGAAGCGTCTCTCTTCAAGGGCTTTCCTAATATACCGCCCCAGCAAGACGTAGGTTTCCTCAACGCCTCTCAATTGCTCGACAACGACTTTCTCAACAGCTACGACCTTGACTATGGACTCAACGATAGGCATTACTGATTCATCCTCGGCGCTATCGACCACCACAACCGCTGACGTAACTCCGAGACGCTTAACAACGCTCTCTAAGCGCTCCTTGAGTTTAAGCCCGGCCCTAGCGCCTCCTTTCTCGTGCCCCGCAACTAAGGCTATCTCAACGTCGTGTCCCTCGCTCCTTAAGTCCCTGTAAACCTTGAGGGCAGTGAATATCGTGTTAAGATCCGCGTCTTGAGGCCTGACCAACGCGTACCTCTCTGCGGCTGCAAGTACCTCCTCATAACCTATGACAGGGGTTTTAATTCCAACACGCCCTAAATCATCATCGAAGTCTATCGCCAGCACTAAGGTACGCTCCACACTCACTCCTTGGGCCCCCGCACATCACCTAAATCAAGGTTCATCAATACCACTAATTAACCTTAACCATGTACTCTGCGTTAAAAACTATTGTATCATTAGCTCAGCACCTTAGCGTCAGGAAGAAAACATTACGTGCTAGGCGCCTCCCCCATCCTCTAGACCGTAGAGGACCTTCAGATCTTCTATGGTTAATCTCCTCCCCTCCCTAAGCTTTCGCTCAGCCTCCTCACGCTTCTTGCTTAGTATGGCTTCCTCCATAGCTTTCTTCCTGCCCAGCCGAATCTCACGTAGCTTACTCTGTGCCTCACGATACTTAGGTACTATCTCGTTGAGTTGCTCTGTTATTTCAGCTAATTTCTGCGCGTTCTCCATGATTTCCTTGCTTCTCTTATCTATTTCTTGCTGGAGATTATTCACGTCCCCCTTCAATGCTCCAATACGGCTTCGTATGTTATTTATCCTCTCTGATATATCGTTGATTTTTTTGTTTACGTCGTTTAGCTCTATCATCAGACTTTTTAGCTCGGCTTTAAGTTCTTTGCACTCCTCATATGCTCTTCGCGCTTCAAGGGCTTTCTCAAGCATTGCCTCTAGGCGGGCTATCTCCCTTATTATGCGGTTCTCCTCCTCAAGCGGAAGTGACTCAGTTATTATTCTCCACTCGAGTCTGTCAATTCTACTCCTAATCTTCCCTATGGTTATGTTGGCATCTCGGGCGTTACTCAGGGCGCTCTTCTTATCGAATAACTTGGACTTGACTTGCCTGATTTTCTTAATAAGTTCGCGTCTCTGGCCTATCAGGTTTTGACGTTCTTCCTTGAGCCCGTTAAGTGTCTCACGGAGCTTCTGTAATTCGCTTCTGTAGCCCTTTATCTTCTCTATCAGTTCCCTTCTCTCGGCCTTCAGCTCCCTAATCCTTGATGCTACCTCGGCCCTCTGTTCTTTAAGGTGCTTTATCTGTTCCCGTAGCTCATCTATTTGTTGCAGGAGTTTCTCTTCGTCACTCACATTTTGCAAGACTCAACCCTTCTAGAAGGATTTTAGGCGTCATTTTATCAGTACACGTGCGTCAGCGATCTTAGCTCCCTTGCCAACTTCGAAAGCCATTATGGGGTTAAGGTCGACGTCGCTTACGGAGTCTTGCTCCTCCATGAACCTTGAGAGGTTTATTATGATGTTGACTAGTGCTTCCTTATCCCTAGGCGGCATGCCTCTATATCCCTCTAACAGTTTAGAGGCTTTAATCTCGCTGAGCATGGTCTCCGCATCGTACCTCGTTACTGGTGCTATCCTGAAGCTCACGTCCTTAAGCACCTCCACGAAGATCCCGCCCAAACCGAAGAGCAGTACCGGCCCGAAGGTCGGGTCCCGTGTGGCACCAACTATTACCTCGAGCCCCTCGGGAACCATCTCTTGCACTAGAATGCCGGTAATTCTAGCGTTAGGTGCTTTCTCCTTGACGCTCCCCATGATGTCCTTGAATGCTTTCCTCACGTCATCCTCGTTCTTCAAATTAATCTTAACCCCACCCACGTCCGACTTATGGACTATGTCAGGGCTCACTATCTTGAGTACGACAGGGTAGCCGATCTCGTTGGCTATCTTAACGGCCTCATCCTCACTCTTAGCTAGTGCAGCCTTAGGGACAGGCAGGTTGTATGCTGCAAGGACTTCGTAAGCTTCATGTTCTAGTAGCTTTGTCCTGCCCTCTTTCTTTGCTTCCTCAATAATCCGCTTGACCTTTTCCGCGGCACTCATGGTGAAACCCACTTAACACTACGTGGGGGAAATAAAAGCTCTTGTGGGGTTCAGTTCACTATAATTATCTTTAAATCATGAACAAGTTTAAGGTTCTTTAGTAGAACCCGCTGGGTTCTTCGGTGAGGAAATCCTCGCCTCCAGCCAAAACCCTCTGGGTGGCGGCGTAGAGTGAATCAATGCCGTAACCCTCCCTAGCTGAGAGGGGGATAACCTCACTGAAGGCATCCTTCACTACTCTGCACAGATTCTCACTGATCTCCGGATCCACGAAGACCGTTGATAGGGCTAATTCCGCGCAGCTATGGGTATCTTCAAGGAGCTTCATAAGGTTCACGTTGTTCCTAAGTGCCGCGGATAGCTCATTAGGGTTTGACAGGTCAGCAGTGATTAGATCGATCTTATTAAGTGCTAACGTTAACGGGAGTTCTAACCTGTAAAGGGTTGAAAGCGCGAGGAGAGTTATTGAAAGTGCGGAAGACATCTCAGCAGCTAGCCTAACATCCACTAGGAAAACCATGGCGGACTTGTAACCCCTAACTAACTCCTTGATTATCACAGGTCCTAGGCGCCTGAACGCTATGACTTCCAACTGGCCAGGCAAGTCAACTAACGCGTAATTAGCACGCGATTCCTCCACTTCATTCCTTATGTCAGTAACGTAATTCACTAAGTAATCAACACTAGCTATCATCGCGCCATTAGGGCCTAACCCGTGCTTGATCATTAGGTCGCGGGCATTAACATATCTCCGCACATCAACGTCAGGCGTGTAAGGAAGGACCTCAGCAGCGGGATCGAAATTCACCCTCACAACATCCATCTGATGATCCTCCATCCACTCACCAAGAGACTTAACTAGCGTTGACTTCCCCGAACCCGCAGGACCGGAAATTAAGATGTAATACATTAACTCACCACCAGAGCAGATGTCTTGGGCGCCTCTTATACTTTCCAATGATGTTGATCTTATGTCCGCACTTAGGGCATCTATTGTCTTCACTTAAATTCCACTCGATTATGTCGAAGCCATATCTCCGCACTAGGAGCGCCCCGCACTCAGGACAGTAAGTATGCTCTAAGGGATGTCCAGGCACGTTCCCTATATAGACGTAACTCAGTCCACATTCCTTAGCTATCTCAGCATGCTTCTCCAGAGTCCTCAACGGTGTTGAAGGCACGTCACGCATGAGGAAGTCTGGGTGAAATCTCAATATATGGAAAGGAGTGTCGGGACCGAGGTTATCCACTATCCAGCTAGTCAGTTTCCTGAGGGCGTTTTCATCCTCACCATATCTTGGAACGACAAGATCCGTCACCTCTATGAACACTCCATGTCTCCTGAGCTCGAGTAGGGCGTCGAATATTGGTGAAGGGTCGCTCACGCCCATGAATTTCCTATAGAAGGATGGATCAGCGTTCCCCTTAACATCAACTGTCGCGGCATCTAAGTAAGGCGCTAGTTCCTGTATGGCTTCGGGGGTCATATACCCGTTAGTCACTATAGTGTTAAACAAACCGCGCCTCACCGCTAACTTGGCTGTGTCGATCATGAACTCATAGAAGACTGTGGGTTCGTTGTAGGTGTAACTCATACCGTCAGCCCCATACCTTAAGGCCAGGCTCACAACCTCCTCCGTGGTAAAGTAGTCCCCGGCAACCTTATCTTGACGTGCTTGACTTATGGTCCAGTTCAAGCAGAACTTACACATGAAATTGCATCCAGCGGTAGAGATCGACATCACTAGCGAACCAGGATGGAAATGGCTGAGGGGCTTCTTCTCTATGGGATCCACGTTCGCAGCTGTGAGTAAACCGTAAACTAGCGTGTATAACTTGCCGCCGTGATTATACCTGACACCGCAGACCCCATACGACTCGGGCTGTATTATGCATCTCCTTGAACATAGGTTACACTTCACCCCCCCATTCTCAAGCGGTTCCCAATGCCTAGCTTCCCTCACCCAAGGTTTAGAAATGTCGGGCTTCTTAGGCATTCAGCACCACCAACATACTCAAGGAAGTAATATTTACGCAAAGGATTAAGTTATCGAGTAACACCGAAATACATCAAAAGGAAACAGCGAAATTAGAAGACGGGGGCGAAAATGATAGTACTAGCGTTCCCGGAGCTGGAGGACATAGGAAGGAAGGTTGCTGAGAGTCTGGGATCCCGCTTCCAAGCGATTTACAGGAAAGTATTCCCGGATGGTGAGTCATATGTTAGGATAGAGGCTAACGTTAAGGGTAAGGACGTCGTTCTAATACAAACCACGTATCCTGAGCAAGATAAAAGGTTATTGGAGTTACTCTTCGCCGCAGATGCCTTACGGAACCATGGCGCACGCAGCGTCAAGGTGGTACTCACTTACTTAGCATACGCACGTCAAGACCGCGAGTTCCTGCCCGGCGAGGCTGTTAGCGTGAGGACAGTATTGAGGTTGCTGAGCAGTGTGGGTGTGGATGCACTCTACGTTGTGGATCTACACAAACCTGAAAGCCTAAGGCACTTCGCAGGTCAAGCAAAGAACATCATACCCTCTAAGGTCTTTTCCAATAAGTTAAGGAGTATGGGTCTTAAGAACCCCATAGTCGTTTCGCCTGATTTGGGAGCGTCCCATAGAGCTAAGGCGCTTGCATCCGGACTTGGATGCGAATACTTCATAATAAGGAAACACAGGGATAGGATCACCGGTCAAATAAGGCATGAGTTACCGGAAAACATAGATGTTGGTGGTAAAGAGGCCGTAATAGTGGATGATATAATAAGCACTGGTGGTACCGTAGCTAACATAGCATCTTTCCTACGGAGATGCGGGGCCTCAACGGTATTCGCGGTTGTGAGTCATAGCCTATTCGTTGGTGAAGCTCTACGGAGATTAAGAGGTGCTGGTGTGAATAAGGTGCTTACGTTGAATACGTTAGCCAGCAGGGTAAATAACGACTTAATAGAGTACGTGGATGTTAGCCCAGAGCTGATCACCGCGCTTAGGGAACACAGCACTCCGTGGGGTTGGTGAAGCACACATTTGGAAGACTGTGATGGAACCATGAATACGTTGTCACAGGTTAGTAAGGCGTACTTCTTCCTATCAGGGGAGCATAGGACACTGCCTTACTCAGAACTGATAGCGCTTAGCGAAGCTGAGCGCAAATACCTTAAGATCCACGCCAAGCTAGATCAGGTGGTCATTGGTGAGTGTGAAGAGGGACTCTTTGAAGTACTTAGGAGGAGGGCGGCCTTAATTAAATATGCTGGAATAATGTTCGGTGCGGTTGAAACAAGTGATGGTGTTGAGGGATTACGCAGGCTCCTGAAGGAGCATGATACATTGAGGAACCTACCTTTCAGCCACATAGCATTTAGACGGGTAAAGAGGTACGGGCACAACGTAAGGTATGCTGACGTGATTAATGTGATTCGAAGTACACTACAAGGCGCCCCACGTTCATTGAACGCCCCCTTAATAGACGTTATAGTAAGTGAAGGGGTCATGATTGTTGGCTATAGGCTCTTCACGAGAAGAATGCGTGAATTCGATGCGAGAGCACCGCAGCGTAGGCCAGTATATCTCCCGGGGACGCTTACCCCCCTCTGGAGTAGGGTATTCGTGAACCTGAGTAGGGCTGGATCCAAGGGTTTGTTTTACGACCCGTTCTGCGGTGTTGGAGGTTTCCTGCTTGAGGCTTGTGCTATGGGTCTTAAGTACGTTGGGAGCGATATTAGTATACGTCACGTCGTCGGGGCAGTGGAGAACCTCATGTATTATGGATGTATACCCCAGGTTTTTGTAGCTGACGCGTGCGATATGCCTGTGCGGGAAGCGGGCTCCATAGGGACGGATCCACCTTACGGGAGGTTAACGCAGGTACAATGCGGTGGAGGGTTACGGGAGTTAATGGAATGCTTCTTAAGTAAGGCGGCGGAGACCCTAATCAGCGGCGGTTACTTGGCATTCGCTCAAAGAAAGGATGTTGATGTGGAAGGAATAATTGATGATGTCGGTTTAAAGATAGTGGAGAGACACCTTAACTGGGTTCATGGAGCCTTAACAAGGGACATCTTCGTGGTGAGGAAGCCTTGAACCCTATTAGAGTAACCATATTAGGGGCGTCAGGGCCATACCCGGGAAGCGACGACCTTCCCTCCCTAATTGTTTGCTACGGAAGGACACGCCTACTGCTGGACGCTGGTGAAGGAACGCAACACCGGATACATGAGGCGGGTTTCAGTGTTGCCTCCATACGCTACATCTTGATAACGCACATGCATGGCGACCACATACTAGGTCTAATCCCGTTGTTGCAGTCCAGATCACTCTCAGGCACCGAAACGCAGGTAACTATCGTAGGGCCCGAAGGGATACGTGATTACCTCCTAGAAAACTTCAAACTCCTGCACTTTAGGCCCAGGTTCGATGTGGCTGTTATTGAGCTTAGGGGTGATAGCGAGTTACGGCTCTCCAGCGACGTAGTGGCACAGGCAATAGAACTTGATCACGGCATAGTTACTTACGGATACGTACTCCGCTTCGGGGGTAAGAAGACGCTTGCCTACATCACCGACACTCGCCCATTACCCGAGAAGCTCTCCGGTATCGTAGAAGAGCCCGACGTGTTAATACATGATGCGACACTCTCGTCAAACGACAGCGGCTTAGCATTGGAGTACAAACATTCGACTGCGGCTGAGGCAGCCCACGTTGCTAGGGAGGTTAAAGCAAAGATGTTACTTTTATTCCATGTCTCGCAGAGGTATAGGCACGGTTACGAGGATCATTTAAGGGAGGCAAGGAAAATATTCAAGTACTCTTGGATAGCTAGGAAATTTATGCGTATCATGATCAAGTAATTCACCATGTTCTTTAGACCTCATTTAAATACTTAAGGCAGAAAGAAGCTCTAGGACTGGCGTCGAGAGCCGTTGGGTGGTGACGGGCTTGAGGCGAGTGCTTATTTGCGTAACCGGAATGCCGGGATCCGGTAAGTCAGTGGTTGTGGAGGGTATAGCCGAGGAATTCGGGTATCCTGTCCTAAGCATGGGTGACGTTGTCAGGGAGGAGGCAAGGCGTAGAGGTGTAAAGATGGATCTTAAATCAATGATGGAATTCGCCAAACGCCTACGTGAGGAAATGGGGCCCGCGGCGGTTGCGGAGTTGACCTCCCGAAGGATCCGAAACACGGGTTCTGAGGTGGTTGTAATAGATGGTGTGCGAAGTCTCGACGAGGTCACGCGTTTCTCTAAAGAGGGATCAGTAATAATAGTTGCGGTGCATGCCTCCCCTAAAACACGCTTCGAGAGGCTCGTACGCAGAGGGAGACCCGATGACCCCAATGACTGGAGAGATTTCCGCGAAAGAGACCTCAAGGAGCTAAGCTTCGGGATAGGGAGTGTGATAGCGCTAGCCGACATAATGATAGTTAATGAGGGGCGCGACATAAGCGATATAAAGAAGGAAGCGGTCTCCAAGCTAAGGGAGGAGTTGAGGAATGTTTTTACTACAGGTGCGAAGCGAGCTTAGACCGACAGAGGATCTAGAACGCGTGCTTAGATCCATTCGTAATTTGTTTGATGTTGAGCATTACGATGTCGTCGACGGTACGCCTTATAAGGAAGTGATTTGCGAGTCAAATAAAGTAGAATCACTGCTGAGGTTCCATCAAGTTTTAAGGCAGGATAGGATACTCGATACGGCACGTAAAATTATGCTTTCTTCAAGGATAGGCAATAGGGTGACGCTGAAACTGCACAAGCAAAGCGCGTACGTAGGCCACATATCTTTCGTTACGTATGATTCTGAGTCGCCGTTAGGACCAATTAGGGTGGTCATAGTTAGCGATGACGTGGAGAAGATCATAGACTGGCTAGCGCCTAAGACAAGCAAAGGTAAGCCTTTATGGGAGTATTCAATGCCGAGAGTCTAGGGAGTAATACCTCACCGTACAGAGGCATCATAATTTTCTTAAAAATCCGTCAATGGATAATACCGGCACAATGCACGTAAAACGCATTACTATTGGATATGACGTATCAGTGATTGATTATCAAATAATACTCCCTAGTATTTAAAGGGTAGCCTATTATCTACCTGATCAGCGTAGGAAATAATCGGTGCTCTGCAAGTGCCAGTAATATTCCGTTGTAAGGGATGTGGGTCCATAATATTCATGTTCGAGCGAGTAGGTCAGGATTGCTTCGGATTACCCTCACCCTCGGAGTTAGCCATGAGGTATGAAGGCAAATGCCCCAACTGCGGCAGGATTCTCGGAACCCCAACGATAGATGACGTTAAAATTCTGGGAAGAATACGTCAATCCTCCCCATTCTACACACCCGAGATTACGTCAGTTCCTCTCTCCAAGGCGGTGATTTAACGATAGCGTCACTAAGCCATGCGAGGAAGTCGCTATCATGGTGCAGGGCACGAAAATCTTTTTCAACTAAATTTGTTGTAATGTGTGTTAGTTTCAGGTGACTAGCATTTAGTAAGTTTCTGTTCTTCTTTAGCAGATCCTCAGGATTACGGATCTTTCTAAGGGAAAGAGCCCTAGGAATGCCTTCCCAGTCTATCCAGGGCGGTATCGGGTCCTTAACAGTGTGTTTCTCAATGAAGTTAAGTAAGTCACTCCCGATCTTAGTAGGTCCTTTCACGGATTTCAACTTGCTTAAGTTTCCTCCATGGAGCTCTACGTAAATCGCGGCATGACTTTTTTCATCGCTCCAGAACCTTAGGTCCAGGACATTGAAGTCATTTACTTTAAGAATGTTCGCTACGCGTCTTCCCACGCTCTTAAGCTCTCCCCAGATGATGTCAGGTGACGTTCCCTTAGCTACGTCGTAGAGTATGAGGATGATGCGTCTCTCAGTGGATTTCAAGCGGGACTGGAGTTCTTCAACGCTCAGCACCTTCCGTGCAGGGAAGAAGAACTTCGGTGATGGTTCCCTTAAAAACTCGTGGGCAGCGAGCATAGCTAAAGCCATTGACCTCCTGGAAACTGCGGCGGCAACATTCCGTCTACTATCGACAGGGTCAGGGAATATCAGTGGAGCCCCCCTGAAGGTTCTCCGTAACACTGAGGCCTCGTAGGAGTTTAGCTTGTTTAACGATATAATCTGTGGTTCTCTCCAAGTTACGGCTGACTTAAGGAATCCCTCGAAGGAACCGTACTTTATGATAAGCAATTCCGTTAAGTAACCGGAGAAACCCTCAACCTTTATCTCCGCACCGTAAACCCCAATTCCCTTAAAGAATTTCTTTAGCAGACGGACCTCATCGCGCTGCTCATCAGTTAAGTTCCTTTTCACGAATTCTGTGTGGAAGGGTGTTCTATCGACCGGTGTTTTTATGTCATCAATAGATTCGGCCCAGTAAGCTGGCACTATATCAGCCTCTATATTTCCAGCGTAGACCTTCACGTAGGGATGGGAGGCGTACCTTAACTCTACACGATACCCCCTTCCTAAACGACTCAACTCTCTGCTCACAGGTTTCACAAACTTCTCAATAATCCACTCCTTGTTCAGGTCCTCGTACCGTATGAGTACAAAGACATCTAAGTCCATTTCTCCTCTTAAAGATGTGCCCTTAGCCACCGAACCTTCCAGCTCAATTTTAAAGTCGTAAGGTATCGACTTAGATAGTATGTTCTCCAGGGTTTTCTTTAACTCCTCATAGAGGCGTAGCGCTTCTCTTAGTTCGGAAGGCGTCGGCGTGAGCACCTCCTTAATTTCCCTTACCACGGTTTGGATGTTGCGCTGTATCACCTTAGATTCACCGACTTAACATCGATGTAGAGCGGGCCCTGGGGCCGGAGAATACTCCTCTTTAGCACTACCTTAGTTACGGTGAATGAACCAAACCCAAAATCTTCGTATGCACGCATTACCTCCGCTAGACATGTCCTATTGAACCTCCCCTTAACCCTGGCGACAGTAATGTGTGGTCTAAACTCAGCGTGATCAGGTTTCGCGTAGCTCCTTAGACAGGGCTCTAGCATGTCACGCAGCTTCTTGAGGTGATTGACCCCCTCACTAATCCCAACCCATATCACCCTAGGCCTACTTACGCTCGGGAAGGCCCCCACACCCTTCACCCGGATGTTAAACCTAGGAAAGCCTGCTGCCCTCTCAAGACACTTTGACACGTCCTTAACGTAGGGATCCGGCACCTCACCTATGAACCTAATCGTGATATGGATGTTCTCATCCTCTACGCCCTTGAACCCCCTGTTGTCCGAGCAGGTCAATACAATATCGCGGAACTTAATGATGTTAGCTAGCGTGGCGGGGTCCTCAATCTCCACGGCGACGAATAACCTCAATTATCCCGCCCATAAACCTAACATTAAACGCTTATAAAGAGGCTTATGGATAAAGTACCTCGGGCTGAGGGGCCGTCGTCTAGCTTGGCTAGGATGCCAGCCTGGGGAGGAATCCCCGTGGTCCCGGAGCGCTGGTGGTCCCGGGTTCAAATCCCGGCGGCCCCACCAGCTAAATCATCTTGAGCTTCACCATAAGCTCAGCTACTTTCCGGAGGGCTTCTTCATCGTTTTGAGCTTCTACGTTCACTATTATGTTGGTTCCCTTTAACCTAATCTTGTACCTTCGTTGCCCTTCAATGATGTATTCCTCAATTATTTCTAGGTTCACAGTGTTTGGCCCCAAGGAATTTCCCCACTATAGTGAGTCGTGATCATTTATTTACAATCTTAGATCTTTATGAAAGAAGGTATCGTCAATATTTTTGAGGTTATGAAGCTAGATTAAGTGAGTATGGATGAGGGATGTGATGATGCCCTATCCACCGACGATTACCCTAAGGTAAATGGGGAGGGGACACCCCGTCTGATCCCCGGGAAGTTCTTTCTGGGGTTCGGGCGATTTCACCTCGCGTTAGGTAAGATGCTAAAACTTTTTCATACCTAGCCGAATAATATGTTACTGGTGGTAAACCCTGTTCTACTACTACGATAGGTATAAGCCTGAAGACGTGCCGAAAATAGTGGTTGAGCCCCCAGGGCCTAAAGCTAGGGAATTACTGGAGAGGGACTCACGGTTACTTATGCAGTCGTTTGTCAGGTGGTACCCACTTGTTGCTAAGAAAGCTTACGGCGTAGTCGTTGAGGATGTTGATGGGAATCTTTTCCTAGACATGAATGCTGGACTAGCTGTAATGTCTGTTGGTCACGGGCACCCTAGAGTGGTTAACGCCATAAAGAGGCAGGCGGAGAAGTTGCTTCACTACTCGTTAACTGACTTCTATTATGAGGAGGCCGTAACCTACGCTGAAAAACTATCAGGGATAGTCCCTATAGAAGGCGGTAAGAAATTCTTCTTCGCAAACAGTGGCGCTGAGACCATCGAGGCATCAATAAAGATATCTAGGGGGAGGGCGGAGGGTAAGCGACCATATGTGATAGCATTCATAGGCGCGTTCCACGGAAGAACCACTGGCGCCATGGCGTTAACGGCTAGTAAGCCGGTGCAGCGGAAGGGCTTCCAGCCGTTGATATCCGGGGTAATACATGTTCCATACCCGTATCCTTATAGGTGCCCCTTCAACGTTGATCCCGAAAAATGTGGTGATGCAGTAATAGGGTTCTTGGAGGAGTGGGTGTTCCGGAGGATGGTTGATCCCAACGAGGTTGCCGCAGTGTTCGTAGAGCCCATACAGGGTGAGGGAGGCTATGTCGTCCCTCCAGACGACTTCTTCCCTAAGCTAAGGAAGTTAACGAGTCAATACGACATCCTCCTAGTCGATGACGAGGTGCAGGCCGGTATGGGCAGGACGGGCAAGTGGTTCGCTATAGAGCACTGGGGAGTTAAGCCGGACATAATAACGATGGCTAAGGCAGTGGCGTCCGGGATACCCTTAGGCGTTGTCGCTGGGAGGGAGGACATAATGAACCTGCCGGCCGGATCACATGCTAGCACGTTTGGCGGCAACCCCGTAGCGCTGGCGGCAGCCAATGAGGTCATCGACATAATCCGCGAAGAAAAGTTACTGGAGAATGCGGCGAGGGTCGGCGAGTCCTTAATTAAGAGGGCAATGGAATGGAAGGAGCAGTACGAGATAGTGGGTGATGTTAGGGGTAAGGGCCTAATGATAGGTATAGAGTTAGTACGTAACAGGAAGACAAAGGAGTACGCCAGTAAGGAGCTGGCAAAGGTAATTAACACGTGCTTCAAGCACGGCATCGCAGTAATAGGAGCGGGGTTCTCCACAATAAGGCTCTCACCACCACTAGTAATAAGTGAGGAACTAGCTCAGAAAGGAATGGACGTCATAGAGGACGTATTGAAGGAAGTGAACAAGGAGATATCAGGTATCAAACCATGAACTACCCTGCAGACATAGCGGAGACCGTGGCAAGGCTAATAGAGAATCACCCAGAGGGGCTCACTACAGAACAAATAATAAGGAAACTCCTAATACAGGGAATTCCGCCACCCACAGTAAGGAGGATACTTACGAATATGCTAAGAGAGGAGAGGCTCCGTAAAGTGCCAGATGCGAAACTCTCTAAAATGATTTTTAAGGTTAAGGATTCAACGGCTTGACCAACTATCTCAAGCTAAACTCCGCAAGCTTCACGTGCGCGGCGCTACCCAGAACGTTACCTTAGCCCCATCCTCCGTTGCTAGGACTACTCTCATGGGTAAGCCCGCACCAAACTCGATAGTGACCACGTCAGCTGCTTCCAATGTTGACGCTATAGACTTCAGGAGATCCAGGTCGTACTTACTGGATGCTGTGTCTTCCCTAGACTCTAGTGAGAGAAGCGGCTTATCGAGTGATAGTTTCTCCTCGAACATCTTCCCCTCAGAAACACTCTTGACAGTTACTTCCCCGGTGTTGTAGGAGATTTCGAGCTCATCACCTATGATTTTCGCGTCCGATATGATTTTCTTGAAGTCCTTAGACTCCATCTGCATTCTCACGGGTAGGTCCAGGTCAAGCGACTGTATTAACTCTCTCCCAGTCTCCAGCACAGTGACCTGATACGTTCGCTCAGCCCCAGTCTTAGTGTTTGTCAATGTGAATACTAGGTGCCTAGCCCCGTCCTCATAGCGGAGGGTCACGGCATCCCGCTTCGTGCCCTTCCTAATAGCCTTAGAGAACTCGTCACGGTCAAGGGTTAGGAGTGTGTCACCCGTGGCATCGTACGTTTCAAAGGCCGTACTCGGTATGTACACCTCCACTAGGAGGTTCTTGTCGGGACTCAGCGCCCTGATCAGGAATGAGTCGCTAGTCACACTTAAAGGTACTTCACTGAGGGGCTTCAGTGAACCGTAGGTTAAGCGCTTGAACAGCGCTCCGTCAGGGTACTTCAGAGTGAACACACTAAACACCTACTTATAGGGTCTTCATAGGAGCTATAAGTTTGCTCCTCCGGGAAACTAAGTTCTGGTATCGAAAGAAAAATTATCGCTAAGCCACCCTATTAACGGTGCTTAACTTGGTGTTGAGGATTTCTAAGTCATCCTTCGGCTACACGTACGTTGAGGGAAGCCCTGAGGAAATTGTGTCATTACTTAAATTAATACGTGATGAGTGGGGACGTGACACTGATGACTTAGACGATGCAATTAGGATCGTAAGTAACTTCGAGGTCTTCTATGAGATGATGCGAAAGAAGTTTAAGGAGTACATATCGCCTAGAAAGAGAGAGGCTGACCTCATAAGGGGCTTAGTTGTTGTTGATAAGATAAAGCTCGTGAAGAGCGGTGACACCAGGGTAGTTACGGTAATTTTTGATAAACGGGTTAATCACGATGAACTAGAACGGCTGGTGAGTAAACTCGGTAGTTCACAGTAATGATAATTGATAAGTCAGTGAGTTCTTGCGCGTCTAGCCTTTTGCTTTCGTGTTTTCCTATTGCGAGGCTTGAGTAATGTCTCCTGAACCTTGCGGATTCGTCCAGCTATTTCTTGCGGATCAAGGTTTTCCCTAATTGCCTGGACTAGGAGGTCGCTTATGACTATCATGGCTTCTAATGCCCGAACATCAAGCGAAGTTGAGGTGACGGGCTCCTCGTCCTCAAACAAGTACTCGCTGGTCTCCTCTTCTCCACCTTCCTTCTCAAGGGCCTCACTCATTCTCTCTAAGCTTTCCCCCTCCGGGATCTCGGGCGATGATTCCTCCTCTGGCAAGCTAGCCCCTTCAGATGTGGTGCGTTAACTCATTTTAAGTTTTACAATGTGCCTTTGTCAATTATTCAATGAAATAGGTAGCCTCAGTAGGAAGACGTCACCATTTCTTACCCAGAGAAGACACTCGAATTTACTTAGCTCAGCCAGTAGCTTCCGCATCTTTTTGAAGTACTTCTCGCTCCCACCTGCCATGAGTTTCGCTATCGTCGATGTTGCCCGCTCCTCAGTGAGTTGCAGGCTAAGCACGTAGCCGCAGTTGTTTAGGGCCGCAGGCTCTAGGGAATACGGTTCTTGAGTAATCGCAATCACATTTACGCCGAACTTTCGACCCTCGCGGAAAAGCTTAGTCAGTATGCTTGCCCTGTTCCTCGTTATGAATCTGTGCGCCTCCTCAACGATGACTAGGGTTGGCTGCGGTCTTGATTTCCTGTAATTAAAGAGCATATGGACTAGCGCCTCAAGATATATGATCTGAAGTGAGAGGCTCTCAACCCTAGAGAGATCTGCCACAATTAAGCCCTCACCGAGCTCTGCGGGTTCGAGCCACTTAACCTCGCTCTCCAGGCCGGAGAGGGTCTTTAAATAAGGGATTAGTGATCGAATAACGTCTTTGCTGAAACCCAAGTACTCAGGAGCGCGGGGATCAGACGCTATGTCAAGTAAGTCCGTTACCTTGGGGTTGCCGAACAACTTGTACGCGTAGATTATCATGTGCTGTAGAACGGACTTCTGCACATTCCCTAACCTAAAGGCTGAGGCTATAAGGTCAGCCACCTCCTCGGCCCGCACTGCGGGGGACTTGCCAAACTTGGCCAGCAAGTTAATGGGGTTCTCGGCCGGGTTAATCACCTTAGTTGCGGGTAACGACGTGTACTCTCCGTGCACATCGAGGACGAGGACACTTATGTTTCTCTTTAAGGCCTCATCAATTAATCGCTTAGCTGCCTGGGTCTTACCCGTTCCTGAGGAACCTGTGATTATCATGTGGTTATTTTCCCCTATCCTGAAGGTAAGGCATGGAGCTCGCCTACCCTTATTCTGCCTCCTAACAACTTTGAGAACCTCTCCCAATATTACGCATTCATTAGTGCCTAGTTCCGCCGTGTCTTGGTGCCTTAATTCCTCAAGTATAACGGGTATGGGTAAGGCAATAGGTGAAAGCAGGGTTACAAGACCAGCAACTAGCAATGATGTGGGGAACTCCATCTCATGCCTTGCTAGCAGGGCTGAAGTTAGTAGCGCGCCCATTACCCAGGCAATGATTGTGGCGTAGAGACCGGCACTACTTTGAGGAGTAGGGAACGGGCAGGCAAGGTACTCGCAAGCCCCCTTAATGACTGCTGCCACACCTAATCCCCCAATAAATATTGGTAGGGTTGACTTCGCGCCCCATGTTTTGGTGAGCGATACGTGATGCGTGGTTGGGGTACGGGTTGAAAAGGATGCTCCACTAACCACGCCTAGCATGTACGCCATTGCTATGATAGCCACTGATTGAGCTATGTATTGGTTTGAGGTTAGTGGCGGGGCAGTGATGACCGTCAAAGTCATCAGTGCTAGGCCCTCAACAACCACTAATACGAGGTGCCGCGACCTACCAGCAATATATCCGCCTAGACCCGCAAGGAGCCATGAAGAAGCCACACCCATGAATGCTAAATATCCCAACCCCGTGCTAGCATAATACACTAACACATTGACCACGGTCAACGCAAGCGCTGAGACAGCTGTGCTATGATCTCTCAAGGTGCTTATCCATGGAAGAGCTTGTATTACGGTATTATAAGGCTAAAGACTCCATAGATGAGGGGTGTGGGCCGAAAAACATCTGTTGCAGGAAGGTGTGCTCGTGGCATGAGTGATGGCTGGAGGTACTTGAATAGCCGGGTTGTTGAGGTGGCGAGGAAGGCGGGCATTAAGGAACTCACGGAGGTTCAGGAGCGGGCGATACCTAAGATACTCAGCGGTAGACACACGCTCATAGTGGCGCCCACAGGAAGCGGTAAGACTGAGGCGGCCTTACTTCCTGTTTTGTCAAAGATGGTCTCGGCTAACCAACCCGTGAAGCCGATAGCGGCGCTCTATATAACGCCACTAAGGGCGCTGAACCGGGATATGTTCCGTCGAATTGAGAGCGTCTGTAAAGCACTCGGAATTAAGGTAGCCGTAAGGCACGGTGACACGTCTAGCTATGCTAGGAAGATGATAGCTAATAAACCACCCCACATCCTGATAACCACGCCTGAAACCCTCTCAATAATGCTCATAAATGAAGCGATGCGCGTGCACTTGAGGAACGTGAGGTGGGTCATCATTGATGAGTTTCACGAGTTACTCGGGAGCAAGAGAGGTGCCCACTTACTTGCGGATCTTGAACGCTTAAGGGAACTTGCAGGCGCCTTTCAACGTATAGCCCTATCAGCCAGCATAGGCAATGTCAGGGCGGCTTCCGAGGCTCTTGCGCCAGGTAAGGTTGTTGAGGAAGTAGTCGTTTACGGCGCGAGGCAGGCCGAGATTAAGGTGGAGGTCTCCGGCACAGGGAGGTACGCAGATATCATCAGGAGGATAATCGATAAGATACGTAAGCATGGACGTGTCCTAATATTCACTAACACTAGGGACGAGGCTGAAATGCTGGGCAATAAACTCATAACCTATGTTGAGCGTCACGGGCTAGGCTTAAATATACGTGTGCACCACGGTTCCCTCTCGAAGAAGGAGAGGAAGGAGGTCGAGGAGGGGTTACGCGAGGGAAAGATCAACGCGGTGGTTTGCACATCTAGTCTAGAGTTAGGCATAGATATAGGGCATATTGACGCTGTGATACAGGTTGGGTCATCCAAGCAAGTAACTAAGTTCCTGCAACGAATAGGCAGGTCAAGACACTACGTTAGTGGAGTCGCGCACGGGTACCTAATAGTGCGGGACATATTCCATGAGGCGCTTGAGGCTCTGATTATAGGGAGAAGATCGATCAAAGGCGATATCGAGCCGGTGGATACGTACAGAAACCCGCTAGATGTGTTGGCTCACATCCTTGTCGGGATGGCCTTAGAAGGGGGTTACACCCCTGAGAAGGCATGTGACGTATTGAGGAGATCCTACCCGTTTACGGGGTTGAGTGAGGATGATGTAATATCTTTAACGAACTTCCTCAGCAGGTTAGGGTACGTGAGGTTCGAGGGAGGCTCCTTCAGAGCAACTAAGCGTGGGAAGCTCTACTACTTAAGGACAACAATGATTGTTGACGCGCCCAGATACGATGTTGTGGACTTGACGTCCATGAAGAAAATCGGTTACTTTGACGAGGACTTCATAGTCATGCTAATGGATGAAAGGAAATACGATGGAAACGGCAAATTCGTCGTACTTGCTGGTAGGGCATGGAGGATCGTCGGAGTTGATGACGACGAGAAGAAAGTGTACGTTGAGCCACCAGTATCGATAAGTGAGGCTGAAGTACCTTTCTGGCGCGGGGAGAGCATACCGGTGCATTATCGAGTCGCCAGGGAGGTGTGCGCGAACAGGCGGTTACTTGCTCTGGGGTATATTATGCAGGACGTAGCGAGGATAACGGGGAAGGACGTTATTGAGGGGCTAAAAAGAATACTAACCAAGCATATATCCTCAGGAGCACCTCTACCGAGCGAACGAAACATCGTGGTAGAGATAATAGGTAATGAGGGCTTAATAGTAATCCACGTGTGTCTAGGCACGCGAGGTAATAGGGCCTTAGCGATACTACTGTCCTACGTATTGAGTAAGTACTTAGGCCGTAGGGTAGGGTTCACAGTCACTCCCTATGGCGTAATACTTCTTACAGGGAACATATCGCACCTCTCAGGTGAGGGTGAGCACAGCATTGTAAGGAACATAATCAATGAAACGCTGAAGAGCTCCAGAATACTTGAGGAGCTCAACGCCGCGGTAAGTAATACGTCCATGTACTTAGTAGCTGTTTCTAGGATTCTCCGACGCATGGGTGTTATACCTGCTAACGCCAGCTCAGAAGTTGTTAAGGCCCTAGTTAAGCGGTACAGTAAGGACGAGGTCGTGTCGAGAGAAGCCTTCAACGAGATATACGTTAGGTTCCTGGACAAGGATTCCGTCGCATCCTTATCACGGAAGCTCCGCGACGGGTCGGTGAAGCTAACTTATGTGTCATTAACGAAGCCCTCAATCATCGCAAGCGACCTGCTGAGATACGCTGGTCAAGTGGTGACTGGCGTTACGCATTCCAGCGTGTTGCCAAGCGGCACGTTAGTGGAATTAGTTAGGAGGAGAATCCAAGCTAAGGAGGCGTACATGATATGCATGATGTGCACACATACGTGGGTAGTTAAGGTAAGGGAACTCCCCGAACGGATTACCTGCCCTAAATGCGGTTGTGGCTTAGTAGCGCCATACTTTGGGAAGGACAGGGAACGCGTATTAGACATAGCTAGGAGGGGGTTAAGCGGAGGCCGTAATTACAAATTCGTATTGAGTGGCGAGGAAAGGAAGATTTTCGAGGAATTACTTGATTCCGCGAAGCTTGTGTTAACGTATGGTAGGAAAGCTGTTGAGGCGCTTGCCACGTATGGCGTGGGTCCAAGCACGGCGAAGAGAGTTCTTGGTAAGGATGGTTCAGATTTCTATATGGGCTTATATGACCTTGAGAGGAACTTCATTAGAACTAGGAGATTCTGGAAGTCTTAATAAGGAAGTAAGGGTCTATGGGGGTGGTAAGGCGTGCTGAGCAACCGGAAAAGAGATATATCTTTAGGTTCAGACTTAGCCTAGTGAGAATAAAGAGGTGGATTTAGGTGCCTTGGTCCGTCCTACAAACACTGAGGACGAATCCCGACTTAATGAGGGAGAACCTCAGGAAAAGGTTCATGGATCCCGGCTTGGTGGATGAGTTCCTGAGAGTTGATGCCGAGTGGCGTAGGCTGCAGACGGAGTTAAATAAGCTCAGACATGAACATAATATAATAAGTTCACGCATAGCGAAGGCTAAGCCTGAGGAAAGGAGCGAATTAATAACGAGGGCTAAGGAGTTGCTGAAGGAGATAGGGGAGTACGAGGCGAGGTTGAAGGAAGCTGAAGCCCGAAGAAAACAAATACTTGATCAGATGCCCAGCTTACTTCACGAGTCCGTGCCCGTAGGGCCAGACGACTCATACAACGCTGTTGTGAGGGTATGGGGTAAGGCCTTAGTACAGCGTAAGCACCTCAAGGACTTCCTCGCTGAGACTGAGGGGAAGGGTGTTAGGATGGAGTACGAGATTACTGATAGAGAGATTGTGGGTCATGCAGACATGCTAGAGAACGTGTTAAGGCTAGGTGACACACTAAAAGCTGGTGAAGTAGCGGGTTCCAGGTTCTATTACCTCTTCGAGGATCTAGTCTGGCTAGACATGGCGCTCCTCTCATACGCCATAGACTACCTAACAAGCAAGGGATTCACGCTAGTCCTCCCACCATACTTCCTCAAAGGTAAGTACATGCGGGCAGTTGAGGAGTTTGAGGCGTTCAAGGATGCCCTCTACAAAATAGATGGTGAGGACCTATACCTAATAGCGACGGCTGAACACCCGCTAGCAACGCTTCACGCAGGCGAAGTGATACCGGAGGAGGACCTCCCCTTACTGTATGTGGGCGTTAGCCCATGCTTCCGTAAGGAGGCTGGAGCAGCTAATAGGGACATTAAAGGAATATTCAGGGTTCACCAATTCCATAAGGTTGAGCAATTCGCGTACACCCTGCCGGAGCAGAGCTGGGAAGTATTCGACCTCCTAATAGGTAACGCCGAGGAGCTCTATAAGGGTCTTGGAATACCGTTCAGGGTGGTTAACATCGCATCAGGTGAGCTGAACCTCCGTGCAGCTATGAAGTATGACTTAGAGGCGTGGTACCCAGCACAGGGTAAGTTCAGGGAACTAGTAAGCTGTAGCAATGTCCTCGACTGGCAGGCATACAAGCTTAATGTGAAGTACCTTAGAAGGAAGGGAATGGTTAGGGACTTCGTGCACATGCTGAACTCAACAGCGATAGCAAGCACTAGAACAATAACCGCGATCCTAGAGAACTACCAGAGAGAGGATGGGGTTGTAGAAATACCGAAGGTTCTAAGGAAGTACCTGGAGCCCTTCAGCAAGGCGCCTAAGGACTACATCTATCCTAGGAAGAGGTCTTAGGGGAGTAAGCCGAAAAACCTTCTCTTACGGTGCTTACTGTTATTCTTATGAACTTCCTCATCAATACCCATTGACTTTTTAATGAATGCACGTTCGCTTCTCCTTGAATCTTCACGCGTCAATGACTTAGCCTTACGGTAGAGGAAGTCCACCTCCTCATCAGTTGCGTAGTCTAGGGGGATCCCCTGCATGTTACTGGACTCCCATCTTTCATAAAGGCTGTCAAGTAGCGCGCTGACATCGGGGTCAGAGTAGAACGCGGCCTTACGCCAGTAATCCCCGCATTCGTCAATGAGTTCGACGATCTCCTGAACTTTCTCCTCGGTTGACCTGTCCATGCGTCCCTGACCACACTTTATTAGGTTAGCAAGCCTATATCTCTTGATGGTGTCTTGAGCGGAGTTGATAGAAAGGTATTAGCGTTCCTGAAGAACAACCCGGGCGCCACACCTAGGGAAGTGGCGGATGCCTTGGGCCTACCCTACAATGTGGTTCGTCACGCATTACTCAGACTTAGGGAAGCTGGTTACGTAGTACGGTCGCCGAGGGGCGGGTACTTAGTTAGGGTGGGTTTCCCGGCATTGGACGACGCCGAGGTAGCTCGAGGCGGAAGCAATGATTCGCGACCTGATGCCTCGGTAGCTGAACTTGTCGGCGTTATTGAGGAACTAAGATCAATAGTGATGGAGCTAAAAGCCAGAGTTGATCGGCTGGAGCAGGAAGTAAACTTACTAAAGAAGGGTATACCGACGCATAAGGTAAGGCAAAGGAAAGATAGGAAGACCCCTGATCCATTACTAAGTACTTTATCTAGCAAGGGTCTGGTCACGCTGAGCGAGGCTAGGAAACTTGCAAGCAAACCCATTGAAGCGTACATTAATGAGGGAGTAGCAATACCTATCGGGAATTACTTAGTTAATCCGGAGTTCCTCGACAAGTTCAAGAAAAAGTTCCCGTTAAGCGTCGGTGAAGTTGAGAAAATGAGTCCCGAGGAGAGGGGCTTACTCGACTCCCTAATTAAGGAGGGGCTAGTGTACCTTCACGCAGGCAGGGAATACCGGATTATAAGCTAGCGTTAAATCACCTACGTTCAAGCTCTTGGAGTAGGTCGGTCACGAATTTCACGATCCTAGCCTCAACCTCCTCCAGAAGCTTCAGACCTTTATCCTTAGTTGCTAAGGATGGTGAGCCGAAGGCGCCGAGGCCAACAACTTTTGAGGATTCCTTCGAATACACATATGCTTTAGGCCGGGTCGTTAGGTCCAGCGAGTGCCACTCCTCACTATACATCCTAAACTCGGTTGGTTGGGGCGCGCTTCTTGGGGGCTCACCAACAGTCACGTTAAGGGCTAATGCAACACTTGTCTCAACCTCGTCAGCATGGAAGAAAGGCGTCTGAAACAGCTCCTTAATTAAATCACCAACAACCTCCCACACGGTGACTACGGCTACGGTTAAACCCTCGAATTCCTCGGCGGAGTCCCTAGCAACCACCCTAAGTAAATCCGCGTTACCGGCGTGCCCGTTCACTACTATTACAAGCCTAACGCCTGACCTCCATAGCGAATGCAGGACATCCCTCACTACACCGTACATCGTCTTGGTCGAGAGCGTTATTGTGCCAGGATATGCTCCCCACATACTACTTATGCCGAAGGGTAGTGGAGGGAGTTTCAAAGCCAGGACACCGTTCGCCCGTAGCCTTCGGCACGCCCTCCTGCTGACTTCATCCGCTATGATATAGTCAAGACCTAGGGGAAGGTGGGGGCCATGCTGTTCTACGCTACCTATAGGGAAGAAAATAGCGTGTGTTTTAATTCTCCTAAGATCCTCAGCAAGCCCTACCCATTCGAGGAGATCCCAGCGAAGCTTTTTTCCGTCTTTCTTAGTGGGGGTCATAGCAGCATCGGCACCTTCTGTAAGCTATCCTTGAACTCCTCAGGTATATCGTACCCGTACTTAACCTCCACGAAGTTCTTCCGGAATTCTATGACTTTTTTTCTAATCTCTGTTGGGTTCTTCCCCTCTATTAACACGTCCCTGAAGAACCCAGCTAATTCCTTGAAGTCGCCTTCCTTCATGCCGAACCTAGTCATCTCCTGCACGCCTATCCTCAAGCCGCTGGGATTCTTAACGGCTTCAGGCGGGTCCCATGGGAGTAGGTTCTTATTCAGTATGATGTTCGCATCCTCCAGTAGCTTAGCTGCCTTAGCCCCACCACCTAACTCACGCACGTCAACCACGAAAGTATGGGACTGCGTGAAACCTAGGTGCTCTGTCGGTATCTTGAAGCCCTCCTCCGCCAACGCTTCTGCAAACGCCCTAGCGTTCCTCACTATCTGGTCAGCATATGCCTCACCGAACTCCATCATCTCAATGGCGGTCACGGCCATCGCAGGCAATCTATGAAGGTGGTGATTACTGACGAACCATGGAAACACGGTCTTAGCCACCGCTTTGTATAGTGCCCTATCATTCGTGAATATCAGCCCACCCTGCGGGCCCGGAAACGTCTTATGTGTTGACGATGTGGCAACATCGGCACCCTCATGCACCGGGTTAGGCCACCTCTTGCCGGCTATCAGTCCTAGGACGTGGGCAACGTCATGGACTACCTTAGCGCCGACAGCGTGTGCTGCCTCAGCTATCTCCTTAGTTGGGTGCGGGAACATGTAGACGCTGGCGCCCAACGTAACGAACTTAGGCTTCACTTCCTCGATCATCTTAACGGCTTTATCGACGTCTATGTTCCAGCGCTCCATATCGAAAGGTAACTCTACCTGCTCAATGCCTAACGCACCTAGCGTACCGAAGCGCGTGTGTGAAACGTGCGCACCTGCCTGGACAGGCGCTATTAGTGCCTTATCACCCGGATTAGCAAGGTTCCTGAATACAACCGCATTAGCTATCGTCCCGCTTATGGGTCTAGGCTCGACGTACTCCACCTGAAGTAAGTTGGACATGAGCTCCATTACCAGCAGTTCTATCTGGTCGGTGTAGATGTTGCCTTGATAATATCTCTTTCCAGGCTTACCCTCAGCGTACCTGTGCATCATGTCGGTAAAGTACGCGGCCTCAGCTAAGGGAGACATGACGTTCTCAGACGCTATCAGGTTAACGC
>Ga0256833_1000189_pt1 | contig 48305 bp, 58 predicted proteins | sample 356284metaG_FD_190535 | JGI IMG/M metagenome (GOLD analysis project Ga0256833, IMG submission 190535) | Hydrothermal vent microbial communities from Mid Atlantic Ridge, Atlantic Ocean - 356-284 | ecosystem: Environmental > Aquatic > Marine > Hydrothermal vents | place: Atlantic Ocean: Mid... | reverse complement strand
GTTAGAGCCAGAGAGAGTCAAGTTAGTAGAGCTGGCGATTTCCGATTACGACAAAATACCTGAAATAATTAACAGCTTTGTTGAGGAGATAAAGCAGGTAGGGCCTAACCCGTATAAGGGGTTCTAAGGGGGTGGTGTTTTTGGATGTAGAGGAAATGTTAGAAACTTACTTCGAGAGAATTGGAGAAATACCGAATTCGGATAGATTTATACAATGCATACAGTGCGGCACATGTGGAGGTTCCTGTCCTTACGGAATGGGAACTCTCTTCACTCCGAGAAGAATGATTCTTGCAGTTAGAGCAGGAATAGTCGATGAAGTGTTGAGTAGTGGAGCTCAGTGGCTATGCACTTCTTGCTTCACTTGCAGTTTGAGGTGTCCAAGTCAGATACCAATTACTGACGCCATAATTCCGGCTTTAAGGGAGCTTTCTCTACTTGAAGGAAATCCTCCAGAGGAGTTAGCTGCAGCTTTAATGAACATAGCGAGATATGGCAATTCTTTTAGAGAATCTCCAAGAAAAAGAGATAAGTGGATAAAAGAAGTTGACTTCGAAGTACCTTTGATTTCGAAGAAAAAGAAGGCAGAATATCTCTTTGTAACGGAGTGTTTTGGAGCTTACCACAGGAGGTGCAAAGAGATAACGAAAGCTTTTGCAAAAGTTATGCATATACTGGGAGTTGACTTTGCGATTTTGGGCAACGAAGAAAGGTGCATTGGAGATTTAGTCAGACTTTGCGGAGAGTTCGGTCTTTTCGAGGATTTAGTGGAGAAAAACATAAGAGTGTTCGAAAAGTATGAGTTCGACAAAATAGTAACTCACGATGCGCACGCTTACAACGCTTTGCTGAGAGAGTATCCAAAATTCGGTTTTGAAAAAGAAGTAGTTCACCACACTCAGTTTCTCTACAACGAACTCGAAAAGCTGAAAGAGCTGTTTGGAAAATTAGACTACACTGTAACGTATCACGACTCCTGCTACGTTGGTAGAAGAAACGGAATTTACGAAGAGCCGAGAGAAGTGTTGAAAGCTATACCGGGAGTTAAGTTCGTTGAGATGAGGAGAATTAAAGAAAATGCACTGTGCTGTGGAGGAGGGGGAGGAGGAGTTTGGCTCGACTCGTTTATCAAAGAACACATAAAGGAGAGGCCAGCAGAGAGCAGAGTTAAAGAGGCCGCTTCTGTTGGAGCTGAAGTCCTCGTAACAGCCTGTACTCTCGACGTTCCTATGTTTGAAGACGCTCTAAAAGTTACCGGACTTGAAGGACAGCTTGAAGTTAAAGACATTTCCGAAATAGTTCTTGAAGCTATAGAAAGTTAAGTTGGAGGTGTTGTTATGAGGATCTGTGCAGTGCTAAGACTTGTTCCAGACCTCGTGGAAGAGCTTGAAGTTGAGGAGAATGAAGTAATTCCTTTTAGATACATGCCAAACGAGAGAGACGAGCACGCTGTGGAAGAAGCTTTAATCTTAAAAGAGAAAACTGGAGCTGAAGTTGAGGTTTTGGGGATAGCTGATCCCGATAACGAGGCTGATATAGATGAAGGACTTGGGATGGCTGCTGCTAAAGGAGCTGACAAGTTGTACAAAGTAATCTTAGATAGGCCAAGCTATAAAAGGGCAGAATTGGCAAAAGCTCTGGCAGAATTTCTGTCAGACAAGAATTACGACTTGATTTTAACTGGAATTCAAGCTATAGATTCCTTTGCTGGAAACTTAGGTGGTATGCTCGCTAAGAATTTGGGAATACCTTACATCGGAGGAGTAGTAGAAGTAAACATCTCAGATGGAGAAGTAGTAGTAAAAAAGGAGTTGGGTGGAGGGTTGCTGGCTGAATACAGGCTTTCGACTCCTGCAGTTGTGAGCATAGTTTCAGCTGAAAGACCATTGAAGTTCGTTCCTTTCACCAAGCTCAGACAGGCGATGAAGAAGGCAGAGATAGAGGAAGTAGAACTGGAGCTTCCAGAATTTGAAGGCATAGAAGTCGTTAGATACGAAGTGCCACCAGAACCAGAAATAACCCTAATTGAAGGAGATGTTGAAGAGGTTGCAGACAAACTGATAGAAGCTCTGAAAGAAATATCAGTTCTGTGAGGTGGTAATAATGAAAGTCCTCGTTTTCGGCGAAGTAATTGATGGGGAAGTGCAGAACATAACTTACGAGTTAGTTGCGTGTGCAAAAAAGCTTGGAGAGCCAGTAACTCTAATAACGAGTGATGCAGACGTTAGCAACATAGATGGAAGAGTAATAAAAGTTAACGCCGGAGAGATAAGTCCGTGGCATTACAGAATAGTCGAGAAAGTTATTGAAAAAGAAAAACCGGATGTAATACTTTTTGGCAACACTTCTTGTGGCGTTGATATAGCATCTCAGCTTTCAGCGAACATGCCAGTTGCAACTTCTGCTTACGAAGTCGAAAGTGAAGATGGTAGTATTAAAGTAAAATCTCTATCTTACGGTGGAAAAGTAATAGTCGAGTTAAAGCTTGAAACACCTGCCATCGTAGTTCTAAACTCTGGTAGTTACGATGCCGAGGAAGGCAAGGGTAAAGCGAGCGTAGAGGAGTTAGAAATAGAAGTTGAAAAGGACTCCGAGTTCATTGGTTACATAAAGCCGGCAGAAGAGGATGTTGACATATCAAAAGCTGAAATAGTAGTTTCAGTAGGAAGAGGTATTGGAGACGAAGCTAACATAGAAATGGCTGAAGAACTTGCAGAACTACTCGGAGGAGTAGTTGCTGGTTCGAGACCAGTAATAGATCAGGGATGGTTACCTAAGACAAGGCAGGTTGGTAGAAGTGGAAAAACGGTTACGGGCAAACTTTACCTCGCGCTGGGTATAAGCGGAGCTACGGAGCATGTAGAAGGAGTTAAAGCCAAGAACGTTTTAGCAGTTAACACAGATAAAACTGCTCCGATTTTCAGAATTTCTCGATATGGTGTCGTAGCAGACGTAAACGAGCTGTTACCCGTACTCATAGACAAGATAAAAGAGATCAAGGAGGGTTAAAGTTGCTGAGGATAGGCGTTTACGTCTGTCACTGCGGTAGAAACATAGCGGATAAAGTGAACATTAAAGAAGTTGTAGAATTCGCTAAAAAGCTTGATGGAGTTGTTGTTGCGAGAGATTACAAGTACATGTGCTCTGATCCGGGACAGGATTTAATAGTCAAAGACGTAAAAGAGTACAAACTCAACAGAGTTGTAGTTGCGGCATGTAGCCCAAATCTACACGAAAAAACTTTCAGAAATGCGTGCAAAAGAGCGGGCTTAAACCCCTTCCTTTTTTACATGGCTAACATAAGAGAACTCGACGCTTGGGTCACTGAAGATCCAAAAAAAGCTACTGAGAAAGCCAAGAGATTTATAAAAGCCGTAGTTAACAGAGTAAAGCTTCAGAAAGAGCTTGAAGTTGGTAAAACGAAAATAAAATCAAGTGTCCTCGTAATTGGTGGAGGTATTGCTGGAATATCTGCAGCTTTAACATTAGCAGATGCAGGAGTTCACGTTTACCTCGTTGAAAGACAGCCAAGCATAGGAGGGAACATGGCAAAATTCGACAAAACTTTTCCAACCCTCGACTGTTCAGCTTGCATACTAACGCCTAAGATGACGTCCGTTAAAGCACATCCAAACATAACCCTGCTGACTTACAGTGAAGTCGCAAAAGTTGAAGGTTATGTAGGTAATTTTCACGTTAGAGTTATAAAGAAGCCACGTTACGTTAGAGAAGACTTATGCACTGGATGTTATCAATGCGTAGAAGACTGCTTGTTTACAGAACCCGTTTTTCCGTCCGAATTCGACGAAGGAATTGGTAAGAGAAAACCAGTACACATACCTTTTCCCCAAGCAGTACCTCTCGTTCCGACAATCGATGGAAGCATGTGTATGTGGCTCTCCGCAAGAAAATGTCCCAAGTACTGCGTAGAGGCTTGTGAACCCAATGCAGTAGACTTTAACATGGGAATGGAAGTAGTTGAATTCGACGTTGGTGCTATAATAGTAGCTACTGGATACAAACCATTTGATCCATCTAAAATACCTCAGTACGGCTACGGAATTTACGATAACGTTTACACATCCCTACAAGTTGAGAGGATGCTCAGCTCTACTGGGCCTACGGGTGGTGAGGTTTTACTGAAAGATGGTAGAAAACCAGAAAGGGTTGCAATAATTCACTGCGTTGGTAGCAGAGATGAAAACTACAACAGGTATTGTTCTAAGGTTTGCTGCATGTACTCAATAAAGCTCGCACACCTGATAAAAGAGAGAAGTGGAGCAGAAGTATTTAACTTCTACATAGACGTGAGAGCTGCTGGAAAAGCTTACGAAGAATTTTACAAGAGAGTGCTTAGCGAAGGCGTTTACTTCGTTAGAGGAAGAGTTGCGTACGTTACAGATATACCTGAAAGCGAAGAAGAAGAAAAAGAGGTTGAGAAAGGTAGATTGATAGTAGTCGTTGAAGACACTTTACTTGGCAAAGTAAGAAGGATACCAGTAGATATGGTCGTTCTTTCAGTAGGCTTGGAACCATCGGAAGGTGGGGAATACATAAAGAAGGTCTTAAAGCTTTCCTGCTCAGCTGATGGATGGTTTGCCGAAAGGCATCCAAAGTTAGCTCCTGTAGCCACGAATACTGAAGGTATATTCATAGCTGGGTGCGCTCAGGGGCCAAAAGATATACCTGAGACAGTAGCTCAGGCACAGGCAGCTGCTGGAGAAGTTCTTTCCCTAATACAAAGAGGAGAAATTGAGCTCGAACCAAACGTTGCTTACGTTGAAAAAGAAAAGTGTACTGGATGTGGTATTTGCGTACCGCTCTGCCCATTTAATGCAATAAGTTTGAAGATGGATGAAAACGGAAAGCTTAGATCTGAGATAAACCCAGCATTGTGTCAGGGATGCGGAACTTGCGTCGCTGCTTGTCCGAGTAAAGCCATAAACCAACACCTATTCAGTAGAGAAGAAATTATAGCTGAAATAACAGCACTCGTAAAAGATTAAATTTATTTTTACCTATTCGGTTATCGATACTTTTATATGTTATTCGGTTACCGAACGGATGCGTGAAAGAAAAAGTAAGCGAGAAAGATAGCTGGTTAGCACTGATACCCGTTGGAATGGGGCTTTTCATGGTATTACTTGATGCAAGTGTTTTAAGAGTGGCTCTACCAAAGATAACTCAGGACTTCCACGCAACGATGTCAGATGTCCAGTGGATTTCGAATTCCTACACGCTCACTATGGTTTCGCTATTAGTACTTGCAGGCAGAATAGGAGATGTCGTTAGAAGAGATAAATATTTTATATCTGCTATGGCTATTTTTACGTTTAGCAGTTTTCTGTGCGCTCAGGCGTGGAACGTGGCATCTCTAATTTTTTTCAGAGCTATTCAAGCTGTGGGAGGGGCTATGCTAAGCAGTAACGTACTTGCAATAATTACAGAACTATTCCCTCCGGGAAAAAGAGGAATGGCTATGGGAATAAACTCGGTTATGACTGCGTCGAGTTTTACTCTTGGACCAATAATAGGTGGATGGTTAACAACTAACTTGAGCTGGCACTGGGTTTTTTACATAAACGTTCCAGTGGGTATAATATCTATAATCCTCGCTTCAACTCTTTTACCACCTCTCGAAGCTAAGGAGAGAGTGCCTATAGATTTCTCTGGAGCTGTTCTTCTCGGCATAAGTCTGGCTTTGATAACTCTCGGAATAACTAATGGCAGAGTTTGGGGTTGGTGGAGCAGAAAAACTATCGCCTGTTTTATAGTTTCTATACCCTACGCCTTCGCTTTTCTTATTAGAGAGCTGAATTGCGACTACCCAATATTAGATTTAAGCCTTTTTAAAGTTAGAAATTTTAGCGTGAGTATATTAGCAATTTCTATCCTTTTCTTCGGTTTATCGGCATCTCTCTTCGTTTTACCTTACTTTTTACAGGGAATAAAGTCGTTAACAGCTGAAGAGTCGGGATACTGGATGGTATCTATACCTCTGCTAAACACACTTTTTGCTCCACTCGCCGGAAGGCTAAGTGATGAGATAAATCCAAAGTATTTAATGTGCTTAGGCCCTTTATTCTTTGCTTTAAGCCTTCACTTTCTGAGAAACGTGGGGATTGACGTGAATTACTGGACTTTCTTCTTCGAGTTGATACCTATGGGTATTGGCATGGGATTGCTAATGTCACCATCTTACAACGTCATGATGGGTTCTGTGCCGAGAGAGAAAGTAGGAATGGCAAACGGCACTGTTAGGTCGATAAACACACTCTCCCAAGCAATGGGAGTAGCAGTTGGAGGCGTTTTAATAGCTAACAGAATGGACGAATTAACTGGTTACGGAAACTTTCTTCCAGATCCGGGAACGATGAACTTGCTCAAAGTTATGACTAAAAGCAACCCTCTACCTCTAATATCTCTCGTTAGTGGTTTCGTTGATAGCATGCATTACGTCTTCTCAATTGTCGTGTGGTTACCCATTGTAAGCTCTATTATGATCCTCCTTCTCGTCGAGTAGTTTTATAGATTCTATTTTATGAATTTTAGTAATAATGCTCAGTTTAATTATGAGAAGACAGAAAATTAGATATATCGCGTTGGATTAGCAATTATCTGTTCTGAAAGGTGATGAACCATGGTCAAACGAGCGAAACTAGTTAACGACATAGTCGAGCTTGTGCCAATACTGTATTTGTTTTCAACTAAGCTCTACAGAGACGTTTACGAAACTCTGCTTAGTGAGTGGCTGACGATGGATGAACTAGTGGAAAGGTTTGGTGAAGGTGTAGAGGAAGCGTTGAAAATACTAAAGAGTGCTGGAATGCTAAACATGAAGTGGAGAATGCCCTCCTCACCTTCAGAACAACCAAAGAAAGAGTACCACGTTAGCTACACTCACCTAAGTGCTAACTTTTACATATCTCTAAAAGACTTTAACAAAATACTAGAGGTGGTGTTCATGCCAGATGACGAGTTTGAAAAGATCGTAAACGACATAATAGAAGAGATCAAAGCTGGAAGGATGTCAGTACCACACATAAGCAGAAGCTTAGGACTGGAGGGATTAGTAATAAGGGCTGCAGCAAAGAGGTCTTTAAAGCTAAACGTTAAAGGACAGTTAGTGGAGCTCGCGAAAGAAGAAGAACTTTAAGAAATGAAGGAAAAAAACCTGAGAGATGTTTTGAACAGGCTTAAGTGGGATAGCAATTTTGATTTTTCGGAAGTAGAAGTTGTTTACGTTGACAGAGCAACAGGTCTGGCGAAGATATACGGTTTTGAGATAGAGGATATAGGTCACAAGTTTTTATTTCTCAAAGGAGACGTAATGATTCCCATGCACAGAGTAGTAGAAATTAGATATGCTGGAAAAGTCGTGTGGAAAAAGGTATGAAAGTTGCCATAGAGACGTACGGCTGTACGATGAATCAAGCGGATTCTGATATAATGAGGTGTGAACTGTTTAGGCAGGGATTCGAAATCGTTCCAGTTGAAGAAGCAGAAGTAGTAGTTTTGAACTCTTGTGGAGTAGTGGAATATACTGAAAAAAAGATAATTAAAAGAGCGATTGAATTGAAAAAAAGAGGAAAAAAAGTAGTAATTGCAGGCTGTCTTCCCAGAATTTCGAGTAAAAAGGTTAGAGAAGTCGCAGATTCAGCTATAAGCCCTGACAACGTATTAGACGTATGTAACGCTGTTATAGCAGCTGTTAAGGATGAGAAGTATTTCAACATAGCCAAAACGGAATTAGAAAAAGCAAACTTGTGCAAGTACAGGCTTAAAACCGATAGAAGCGGGGCTGTTACGGGAATAGCAATCGTTTCAATAGCAGAAGGGTGTACGGGCAAATGTACTTTTTGTGCCACCAGATTTGCGAGGGGAAAGCTGAAGTCCTATAGAATCGAATCAATAGTCGAAGAAGTGAAGAAAGCTGTTAAACAAGGTTTCGTTGAAATACAGCTAACTTCTCAAGATACAGGTGCTTACGGTCTCGATAAGTACAACAAGTACGCTTTACCGGAGTTACTTGAAAAAATAGCGTCTATTGACGGAGAGTTTATGGTAAGAGTTGGTATGATGAATCCTCGCCATGCCTATGAAATGCTTGACGATTTGATAAATGCCTATGCGAGTGATAAGATCTACAAATTTATGCATGTACCAGTACAAAGTGGTGATGAGAAAATATTGGAGGCTATGAACAGAAGTCACGGCGTAGAAGAGTACTTCGAAGTGGTTTCTGCTTTTAGAAAAGAGTTTGACAAAACAGATTCTATGATTTCAACTGACATAATAGTAGGATTTCCGGGAGAAGACGATGAGGCTTTTCACAAGAGTTTAAACCTAATTAAAGATAGCAAACCTGATTTAGTTAACGTCACAAGGTATTCTGCGAGAAAAGGAACTCCCGCATACAGGCTAAAGGATATGCCAGATTGGATAAAAAAAGATAGGTCGAGGGCTATAACGAGGCTTGCAGAAAAAATAAAAGAGAAGAGAAACAAAAGAATAGTTGGTAAAACTATAAACGTCCTCGTAACGAAGTTAGGTTCGAAAGTCCTAACGAGGTATTTATCTTACAGACCCGTTGTTTTGAAAAGTGAGAGTGAAATTGAGCGTGATAAGTTTAAAATTGGTAAAAAGATTAAAGTAAAAGTAGTTGATTGCACTTCAACGCACCTAAGAGGTGAATTAGTTGAAAGTGACGTTTCTGGGTACGGGAACTGCTGACAGTTTTGAAAAGGCTCAGAGTTGTGTAATGTTCGAAAAACACAAATCAGATTGTATAATCGTCGATGTTGGAAACGGATGCCTTTTGAGATTGGGAGAAGTAAACAAAAAACCATTCGATGTCAAAGCAGTTCTGGTTACCCACACACACATAGATCACACGGGAGATTTACTACCCCTTTTAAAAGCAAGGTGGTTAAGTGGAGTAAAAGAAGAATTAGTGATATTTGCACCCTACGGTTTTAAAAACTGGTTTCAGTCCCAGCTTGAATCGAATCCGTACTTAAGAGAAAAGTTGAGATACGAGATAATCGAAGTCGGAGAAGAAAAATTTGAAGTTTGTGGGTTTAAAGTAGAGAGCGTTATCACTAAGCACTCTGTCGAGAGTAGAGGATACATAGTAGATGGAGTTCTCGTTACGGGAGACACTTCCCCCTTCAAAGAACTCTACGAAAAGGACTTTGAAGTTGTAATTCACGAGCTTTCTCTTCCCTCAGGATTTTCTACAACCCACACAACTCCTGACAACTTGGTGCAGTTTTCAGATCTGCTAAAAGATAAAATAGTTTACTTTACACACATTTATCCCCAAACTCTCGAAAAAATAGATGAAGTCATAAAAAAAATTGGATTTGGAAAAGTAGTTTCTGACTTAGAGTGGTTTATAAGGGGGTAGAAGAACGAATGATACGTTTTATGTTTATATTGCTTTCGCTCTGTTTATTGTTTGTCCGAGAATGGCAGGTATGATTAATATCATCAAAGCGAACTTAGAGACTCTAATAATCGCAATTTTTCTAATTATTTGGTGTTAGGTGTCTTTAATTTCAAATTTAATTTGAAAGACATCATATCATAATTTACAATACAAATTAAATTAAATAATAAGGATAGAATATTTAAAAAAACAAAACTTAAACAAACATAACTCCTTTTAGCTCGAAGGGTTTGCTTTGCTTCTTCATAACTTTCTCAACCGCTTTTACGAAGTCCTTCATGCATACCTTAGTTCTATTATCCCTTATAGCCAGCATTCCTGCCTCAGTAACTATTGCTTTTATGTCCGCTCCACTCGCTCCCTCAGTTATACTTGCCAGTTCATTTAAATCTACATCACTATCTATTTTCATGCCTCTCGTGTGAATCTTAAATATAGCCAATCTTCCTTCGTGATTTGGTAACGGAGTTTCTATTATTCTATCGAACCTACCCGGCCTAAGTATTGCTGGATCGAGTATGTCTATCCTGTTAGTTGCTCCTATTATTTTTATATCGCCTCTCGGATCAAATCCATCCATTTCAGCTAACAACTGCATAAGAGTTCTTTGCACTTCTCTATCGCCACTTGTATCGCTATTAGTTCTTTTTGCTGCTATTGCATCTATTTCGTCTATGAATATTATAGATGGGGCTTTCTCTTTCGCTAACTGGAATACTTCTCTAACAAGCCTCGCCCCTTCACCTATGTACTTCTGAACGAACTCACTTCCAACAACTCTTATAAATGTAGCATTCGTCTGATTCGCGACAGCTTTTGCAAGCAAAGTTTTACCAGTACCCGGTGGTCCGTAGAGCAAAACACCTTTTGGCGGTTCTATGCCAACTTCTTTAAATAAATCTGGCTTAAGAAGTGGTAGTTCTATAGCCTCCCTTATCTCCTCAATTTGGCTTTCCAATCCGCCTATGTCCTCGTAAGTAACGTTTGGCTTCTCTTCTACTTCAAATCCGTAAACTGCTGGGTCTTTTGGAGATGGCAATACGCTTACGACGGCAAGGGTTTGCTGGTTCATCGCAACTCTTACTCCCGGTTTCAAATCTTCTTTTCCTATGCTATTAGACGTGTGAACGACGAACTTCGGGCCAGTAGAAGATTTAACTACAACTCTTCCGTCATCCAATACATCGGAGATAACACCAACGAGTAAAGGTGGAGATCTCAACCTTTCGATTTCACTTCTAAGCCTTCTAACTTCTCTCTCATACCTTATTCTTTCGGATTCAACAAATCTTTTTTCATCTTCAAGTTTTCTGTAAAGTTCCTTAAGCCTTACGTATTCTTCTTCAAGCTGTTTGAGCCTGTCCAACAAGTATTCCGAAACGTTAACGTCCTTAGGATATTCTTTAATCACGTCATCGTCACTATCCACTCTCATACCCCCAATTCTTTCAGGTTTTATCATTTTTAAACCTTCCCCTTTTATTAAGTTTCTGCCGATTTTACAACACCTTAAAAAAGTATATACGTTTTGCATCTCCATTACTTTCGGGGATCGTGATGGAGTGTGAGATTTGCGGAAGAGAAATTAAAGGCAGAAGTTACACTATAATAGTTGAAGGAAGCGAAATGGTGGTGTGTGCCAAGTGCAAAGAATATGGGTCAGAAAAACCTTATACAGAAGTTAAAAAGATAACAATAAAGAAAAAAGTTAAGGAACAAAAGCCAATAGAATTTGTAGAAGAGCTAATAGAAAACTTTAGCCAAGTCATAAGAAGAGAAAGAGAAAAGAGAGGCTGGAGTCAAGCAGAATTAGCTAAAAAAATTCAAGAAAAAGAGTCTCTTATCAGAAAAATAGAAAATGGAGAAATAACGCCAGAACCAGACGTAGTTGAAAAGCTCGAAAAGCTGTTCGACATAAAGCTGAGGGAAAAAGTTCCAGAAGTTAAAGTCGAACTGAAAAAAAGCAATCTCAAGCCAACTCTTGGAGATGTTGTAGTGATAAGAAAGAAAAAGAGATAACATGCCAATAGAAGTATTCGTAAGCGAAAAAGAATTAAAAATCGCCGATTCTGCAGTAAAAGTAGCTCAAGAATTGATAAAAAAGGGATATCAGGAAAAACAAGTTGTTCAAAAAGTTAAAAAAATTATTAAAAAAATCAATATTCCTTTTTCGGCTAAGGACGCTTACATTGCGGCAAGGATAAGATTGAAAGCAAAAGAAAAGTTTGGTATTTTGGCGGAAAGACTTTTTTTCGACGAAAGTGGATACAGGTATTCCACTCCATCCATCGTTGCGGAGTATAGGGCTGATAGAATTAAATGTGGGGTTGCTGACGTTAGCTGTGGTGCTGGAATGCAACTTGCTTTTTTTGGATTTAAAGGTTTTAGTGAGGGCGTAGAAATTGACAAGAAGAGAGCTTTTTTAGCGGCAATGAACGTTCAATCCCTCAACTCCAACGCTACGGTTTACTGGGGTGACGCTTTTGAATTCAAAACTTCTATGGAAATCGTATTTTCCGATCCCGCAAGGCCAGAAAGTGAAGAAGTTAGAACCCTTTCAAGCTTAAAACCCAATCCTTTAAAGTTAATAGAGAGGTTTAGTAAAAAACAATTCGTCTTTGAGTTGCCACCTCAGATGCCTCCGGAAAGAGTAAACATCGAAGGAGAGAAAGAGTACACTTCTTTAAGCTTTAGGCTAAACAGGTTAGCACTTTACACTGGAGAACTTGGAAGTTGTGACGTCTCTGCCGTATCCCTTCCATCGAGGGAGAGAGTTACGAGCGATGACGAAAAATTAAAACTAAGAAAGGGTAGAGTTGGAGACACAATTGCAGAAGTTGATAGAACTGTAACGCACTCAGGATTATTAGAAAATCTCGCTGGAAAACTCGGACTTGAGGCTGAAATAATCCATTCCGACGGAAGGAGAACTCTTCTATCTGTAAGAAATGTAGTAGAATCTGCTTTTTTGAGGTATTACGAGGTAATTTTTACAGCTAATAGCATTTCCGAGTGCGCGAAGGAATTGAAAAAAGAAGGAGCGGGAAAAGCAACAATTAGATTTCAGATATCCCCAAACAAGTACTGGGAGCTCAGAAAAAAGCTTGAAAAAGATTTAAAAGGAGAAAAAAAGTTTCACATCTTCAAAATTGGCGATTTGTTCGTTGGCTGTTTACCTCACTCAGGTACGAACTTCGTGCAGTAGTATATTATTCCCGATTCGCCTTCTTCTCCACACTTTCTAAAAGCAGCTTTGACTTTCATTCCAACTCTAACTTCTTCTGGTCTGCATACGAGCTGGGCTGTTATCATTGGCCCCTCTTCAAGCTTTACTAATGCTATGACGTAAGGTTTTTGTTCTTTCATGTTTTCCGGCACTTCGTGAACGACTGAATAGCTTACGACTTCACCCCTTCCACTAAACTTAACTTCCACGATCTTGCTCTTTCTCCTGCACTTTGTGCAAAAATTCCTTGGTGGATAGTAGTAAGTACCGCAGTTTTCACACTTCGTACCTATTAAATTGTACCTATACTTTATCTTCCTCCAGAATCTGGGTAGCAATTCAATCCCTCCTGAATACGGTAACTACGGCAGTTGCACCCGTTCCACCAATGTTGAGAGTTAAGCCCGTTTCGGCATCGACTTGTCTCTCCTTAGCGTCTCCTCTAAGCTGTAGTACGATTTCCACAGCCTGTCTTATACCAGTTGCTCCAGCGGCGTGTCCGCAGGCTTTTAACCCCCCCGAAGGGTTTACTGGAATGTCTCCATCCAATTCAGTAACGCCCTCTCTTATTAATTCAGCACCTCTACCTTTTTCAACGAATCCCAAGTCCTCGTAAGCCATTATTTCTGCTATGGTGTAAGAGTCGTGAACTTCTGCTACATCTATGTCCTTAGCTTCTACACCAGCTTTTTTATAAGCCTCTCTTGCCGCAAAAACGATTGCGTCCATAGTAGTTGGATCCCTCCTACTACTCAAAGCGATGTAATCGCAAGCCTGAGCACTTGAAGAAATGTAAATTGGCGTGTCCGTGTAATTCTTTGCGACTTCCTCACTCGCCAAAATCACAACCGCAGCCCCATCTGAAACTGGTGCACAGTCGAACATTCTGAGAGGTTCTGCTACGTAAGGAGAGTTCATAACTACGTCTATGCTTATTTCCCTCCTAAACTGAGCTTTTGGATTTTTTGTAGCATTTTTATGATTTTTCACGCTTACCATAGCCAAGTCCTCAGCTCTTGTCCCGTACTTCTCCATGTGCATTCTTGCCATCATTGCAAAAAGAGATGCGAGAGTTGCTCCGTTAAAAACTTCCCACTCTCTATCAACTCCTGAAGAGAGTATCTCTACGGCTTTTTCACCAACATCCGTAACTTTTTCAGCTCCAGCTGCTATGACTATGTCGTGCAAACCCGAAGCTACGGCTAAGTAAGCCTGCCTCAAAGCTAAACCACCGCTCGCATCAGCACCTTCAACTCTCGTGCACGGTATGTGCAACTCAGCTAAGCCTGAGTAATCAGCTATCAAAGCGGCTATGTGTTCTTGAGCTAAAAACCTACCACCGCTCATGTTTCCTACGTACATAGCTTCTATTTCTCTCCCTTCTAACCCAGCATCTTCTATAGCTTCAATACCAGCTGAAAGAACTATGTCTCTAAAACTGTAGTCCCAAAGCTCTCCGAATTTACTCTGTCCAACTCCTATTACAGCCACTTTTCTCATCCTATCACCCTGGCATCTTTATTTTTCTTCTCAACTTGACATACATTCCGTAATCCACGAAAATTCCCTTCTCTATTTTCTCCCAGACTCCCGGTTTCCTCTCAATATCCTCTATTCTATCCGTCACTCTTAAAACGAAAGCGTCACTTCCAGCCCCAGAACCAAAAGATACGAGTAGTATTAAGTCTCCTTCTTTCGCAACATCGAGAGTTGCTGCAAGCCCTAAGAGTGATGAACCGGAATAAGTATTGCCAATGTAAGGTACAACAAGTCCGGGAGAGATCTGTTCCTTAGAAAATCCCAACATCTTAGCTACTCTCGCTGGAAACTTTCCGTTTGGCTGGTGGAATACAGCGTAGCTGAAATCCGATGGTTTTAACTCAGTAATCTCCATAATCTTCTTTGCCGCCGACGTTATGTGCCTAAAATACGCCGGCTGTCCGGTAAATCTACCACCATGCTTCGGATAAGGTTGTCCTTCTCTTCTCCAGAAATCAGGCGTGTCTGACGTGAAGGAAAGTGTGCATTCTATTTCAGCTATAACTCCTTTATCCCCAATTACGTAAGCAGCTCCTCCAGCAGAAGCGGAATACTCTAAAGCATCACCCGGAGCTCCTTGGCTCGTATCCGCACCTATTGCGAGGCCATATCTAATCATTTTCGATTTGACCATCGCGTAGCATATCTGCATTCCAGCAGTTCCGGCTTTACAAGCGAATTCTAAATCCGCCGCAAAGTAGTAGTTTCCAGCCCCTATCGCTTCTCCAACTATGGTTGCGGTTGGCTTTACTGCGTAGGGATGACTTTCGCTTCCAACGTAAATGGCATCTACTTGCTCAGGATCTATTTTAGCTCTGAAAATAGCTTCCCTCGCAGCTTCAACCGCTATAGTTGCTGTATCCTCGTCAATATCCGGTATAGATTTTTGTTTTATTCCCAATCCTCTCGATATGCTCTCCCCATCTTCGCCCCATATTCTGGCTATTTCTTCAGCCTTTATTCTATAAATTGGTATGTACGTTCCGTAAGAAACGATACCAGCCATAAACTCACCTACCTAAGGTTTTTTCTCAAAACTTTTATCAGGTCATTAACATCCATTTCTGTTGCTATCAAATGTATTTTTTCGATTTCCGCTATTTTTGCGGCAATTTCATCGACTTTGTCAGCACTAATGCTATTTAAAACAACTACTGCTGGCTTGAGGTTTGCAACTCTAACTGCTATCATAGGAGACCTACCTGAGCTAACTTTGGTGAATATCAAAGCTCTCTCCGTAGTAAAGCCGTAAAGTCTGTAAAAGTCGTAAGAGTTGAGAGAGAGTATTGCTTTTATACTGTCTATGACTGTATGACCGCTAACGTTTCTCTCGTTGAACACGACATCCTCTCCTTCAACTATATCCCTCAATTTAGACGAGCTTACGGAAATTTCGTACTCTTTCATGTCTAATATGACATCCATCTGAAAGCTATCCAACAAGTCCCTATACTTAGAAACCGTTTTATAACCCCTCTCTCTATCTATTTCTAAAAGAGCTTCTATTATTTTTCTTATAAACGCTATGCCGGGTGATTTTCTTCTATCCCCTTCATAGTCACTTATTACTGAAGGTGAAACGTTTAATCTACTCGCAAGTTCCTTTTGCGAAACTTCAAAAATTTGTCTCCACTTCTTTAAAGTCTTACCCGGATATTCAGCAAAAACGACTTCTCCACATATCTTGTTAGCTAAGGCTTTTGCAGCGGAATCCATGACCTGCGTTTGATCTTATGAATATAAAATTTGTGGATTGACGGACTATTAGTCGATTTTTGTCGTTAAGTTTGTGCCAGACTATTATTAAATTTAAAATTTTGATATTTGTTTTTTAGTTTAATCTCAACTATTTTATCAGCTACCATCAAAAAATTTAAATAACTTTAAATTAGTAAAATAAACTAAGTAGTAGTAAGTAAGTAAAATTAAGTTAGGAGGTGGTGAGTTTGGAGGTCGCTGAGAATGGCAAGAAAATGGAAAAACTTCAGGACGAGTTGAGAAGCATTCTCGGCGAGATAGAATACCTTAGAGAACAAGTTTCTACAATAGACGTAATGATTTCGGAGCTTAGATCAGTGGACTCGACGCTAAACTATCTAAAAGAAAAAGGAGAAGGTAGAAACATCTACATACCCATAGGAGCTGGAATATCTATAAAAGGAAAAATAGAGGATGTGAACGACTTAATCATGGACGTTGGAGCTGGAATCGTTATAGGAGCTAACATAGACGAAGTCAAAGATGAAATAGAGAGAAAAATTAGCAAACTCATGGATCTAAGGCTAACTCTACTCAGAAACATAGAAGAAGATAGCAGAAAAGTAAACAAGCTTCTCGAGGAAATTAAAAAGCTTGGAGGTCAGGTGAAAGAATGAGCGAGGAAATTTACAAATTTTTAGAATTTAAAGATAAATTAAAATTTTTAAAAGATACTCTTTCAAAGTATGAAGTAAAGTTAGCCGAGTTATCTACTGCTAAAGAAATTCTAAACAGAAAAAATAGGTCAGTTTATAGGCTGCTCGGAGGTTTAATGTTGGAAGTGAGTAGAGAAGAGGCTATGGATTATATCGAGAAAAGTGAGAATCTGTTCAAAACGCAAATAGAAAAGCTGAGAGAAGAGATTTCGAAACTCGAAAGAGAAATAGGTAAGGTGATCAAATGTTCTTAAAGAAAAGGCATTTAGAAATACTGTCTTATATAGCTAACTCGAAAACTAAGGAGGAGACTGAGAGAGCATTTCCCGAAGAATTTGACACGTGTTTGCTTGAACTTTACATACTTGGATTTGTAGATTCTGATTTCAAGCTGAGCGAGAGCGGTAAAAAGTTAGTAGAGCTTATCACAGGACTAAAAAAGAAAATAGAGGATTTACCAGAGATATTCGCCGATACGGAAATAATAAAAATGGTAGAACTTGGTATAAAAACAGATTATTTATTAGAGAACTGGAGTGAAACACTCGAAGAAAGGGGCTTAGCTGAAAATGGAAAAGTTAACGAGTCGGGTAAAAAATTACTGGAGATATACAAAGAAACTCATCCTATGCTATACGTAACTCAAGATATACTAAAACTCCTAAGCGTTTTACCAGAAGTAGGAGAAATCAAAGAACTCGTAGCTATCAAAGATAGAGTTGGAGTAGGTGATAATGTTCTCAACGCACTTCAAGCTATGAGAATGCTTTTAATTTCCCCATTTACTAGTGGAAAAGCGTTTTCCATAACTGAAGCTGCAAGACTTGCACTTAAACTTTCAAATTACGTCAGTGGTTCAGTAATTCTTTCAGCAGAAGAAGCAGAATTGCTGAAAAGTGAAAGAGGTAAAGAGGAAGTAATAAAAAAAGTCGAAGAAAAAGGAATGTGGGATGGTGGGGTAACAGAGTTAGGAAAGCTCGCTCTCGAAACTTACGACGCAATGGGAGTTGAAAAGAAAAGACTATCTCCAGTTTACTTGCTTGATGAAGAAATAAGGGTTATAAACGCAATCGCGGAAATCGAAAGAATACACAAAAATACACCTTCGATTTTGCCGACATACAGTGAAATAGAGAAAAGAGCAAAAGTAGAAGACTTGGGAGCTTTACTTCACTTGCTTGAATCCAAAGAAATCGTTAGAAGAAAGTACATGGAAGGTAAGGACACTTATTGGCTTACTGAATGGAAAAAACTGGCTTCTATGGGTTGCTTCACGAGTGATGGTGTTAAAGCAATAACTTTCGCTTTGAGCAACGACGTGCCAGCTGTTGAGTGGGTTAGAAAAGCAAAAGAGGAGGGACTTATAAAAAATGGAATTACCGCTAAGGGTAAAGCTGTGATAGATTTTGCAAAAAACTATAAGAGAAAACCGTTTTTAACGAAGTACGACGTTATCCTTCTAACAAAAATGCCGAGGAAGTATGTACACAGAAAAGAGCTGGAAGAAATAAGCGTAGCTATATGCGAATGTGAGGCAAAGGGTTTAGTGGAAGAATTGCAAAACGGGACAGTAGGGTTAACTGAATTAGGCAGAGAAGTAAAAAATGTCGTAGAACTTGCAAAAACGGAGGAGATGCTTGCAGTAAAGTTTCCAGTAACTCCGACGACTTACAACGTTTTAAAAGTAATTCACGAGAACTTGCAAATATTTAACAAGATGTGGAAGGAAAGCACAGAAGAGAGAAATTACAAACAAGACGAAGTTGACTTCATAAAGAAGAGGTTAAGTCTTAGCGATGAAGAAATAAAGAAGGCTCTGACTTTACTCAGAGTTACTGGATTGCTCGGAAGGAGAAGTATAACTGAAGCTGGAAAGAAGTTAGTTGAACTTTATAACTCGACTTAGTTAAACCTTTTTAAATAAACCTTTTTAAATCTTTTTTGCAACTCCAAACGATGCTTGAGGAAGAATACCTTGACATAGATTACCTCAGGGAGAGGGGTTTCCGTAGAAAAAAGTGTCCCAAATGTGGAAAGTACTTCTGGACTATTGGGGATAGAGATATTTGCGGCGATCCTCCTTGCGGAAGTTACGAATTCATAGGAAATCCAGTCTTCAGCAGAAAATACACCTTAGACGAAATGAGAGAAAAGTACCTTTCTTTCTTTGAAAAGAGAGGACACAGGAGAATAAACAGATACCCCGTAGTTGCGAGGTGGAGAGACGATATATACTTGACAATCGCATCCATAGCAGATTTTCAGCCTTTTGTAACTTCTGGAGTAGTCCCACCTCCAGCCAATCCTTTAACGATTTCTCAGCCTTGCATAAGAATGGACGACTTAGATTCAGTTGGAAAGACTGGAAGGCACTTAACTCTATTCGAAATGATGGCACATCACGCTTTCAACAGCAAAGAAGAGAAAATATACTGGAAAAGTGAAACAGTTAAGCTATGTACAGAGCTACTCGAAGAGCTTGGAGTTAAAGTGGAAGATATAGTTTACAAAGAAGAGCCTTGGGCTGGAGGTGGTAACGCAGGTCCTTGCTTGGAAGCGATAGTTAGTGGAATTGAACTCGCAACCCTTGTTTTTATGAACCTCGTCGCTGATGAGAAGGGGGATATTGTCATAAAAGGTGAGAGATACAGAAAAATGGATAGATACATCGTTGACACTGGATACGGACTTGAGAGGTTCGTTTGGGCGAGTCAGGGAACACCAACCGTTTACGATGCTGTATTTCCTTCAGTCTTAGATAAAATAGAAGATAACAGTAACATAGAATTTTCCCGCAAAGATGAACAAGTAAAAGAAATAATCGCAGAGAGTTCTAAGTTAGCTGGAGTTATGGGTTCTCTCAAAGGAAAAGCTCTCGATGAGTTTAGAAGAAAAACAGCCGACAAAATAGGCATTGAAGTTGAAGAGTTGCTTAGAATTGTAACTCCTCTCGAAAAAGTTTACGCTCTCGCAGATCACTCAAGAGCTATACTCTTCATGCTTGGAGACGGATTGATACCATCAAATGCTGGAGGGGGATACTTAGCAAGGTTAATGATAAGAAGAGCTCTCAGATTGGCAGAAGAGCTTGAACTTTCAATACCACTCTTTGAAATTTTAAGCCTTCACAGAGAGTTGATGAAAAGTTTTGATTTCGAAGTTCCAATGGAAACTATTCAGGAAATACTTGAACTCGAAGAAAAGAGGTACAAAGCTACGATAAAGAGAGGTGAAAGAATAGTTGAAAGAATTGTTTGCAGAAAAAAGAGGCTAAGTGTAGATGACCTCGTGGAGCTTTACGATTCGCATGGAATACCGCCAGAAATGGCAATAAAGATAGCAAAGGAAAAAGGAGTTGAAGTGGAATCGGATAACTTCTACTCAAAACTTGCAGAAAAGCACTCGAAAGCGGAAAAGAAAAAGAGGGAGAAAAAACTTAAAGCTGAGTATCCTGAAACGAAAAAACTTTACTACTCGCCTATATTTGAATTTGAGGCTAAGGTTGTTGGAATTGAAAGAAACGATTACTACTACTTAATCTTAGACAGGACAGCATTTTATCCCGAAAGTGGGGGACAGGACTGCGATAGGGGGCAGATAATCGTAAACAACAAGAAATTTGAAGTTATTGACGTGTTCATCGAAAATGGAGTAATTGCCCACGTATTGAAAGAGTTCGATGGGAAAGTTGGAGATATCGTTAAAGGCATTGTCGATAGAGAAAGAAGGCTAAGGCACACGAGGCACCACTCCGCCACTCACGTTTTACTCCACTCAATAAGAAGAGTTCTTGGAAACCACATCTGGCAGGCTGGGGCGAAGAAAGAATTTAGCAAAGCGAGGCTTGACGTAACTCACTACGTAAAGCCGAGTGAAGAGCAGATAAGAGAGATAGAGTTGTTGGCAAACAGAGAAGTTATGGCAAATAAGCCAGTAGAGTGCATGTGGATGGACAGAATTGAGGCGGAGAAGAAGTACGGGTTTAAACTGTATCAGGGTGGCGTACCCCCGGGAAGGGAGATAAGAGTAGTTAAAGTTGGAGATGACGTTCAAGCTTGTGCGGGAACTCACTGCAACTCTACGGGTGAAATAGGAGTTATAAAGCTGTTGAGAGTTGAATCCATACAGGACGGAGTTATAAGGTTTGAATTCGCTGCTGGAGAGGCTGCTTTAGAACAAATTGCAGAAAAAGAGAAGTTGTTGAAAGAAGCTAGCGGAATACTCAGAGTGGAGGAAAAGTTACTACCAAAGACCGTTAAGAGATTCTTCGAAGAATGGAAAGAACAGAAAAAGACGATAGAGAAACTAATCGAAGAAATCTCAAAAATTAAAGCTGAGAGGATAGCGGAGAAAGCTAAGGGTTTCGTAGTCGAATTCGCTAATTCGAGTGAAGTTCAAAAGCTCGCTTTAAAGCTGGCGGAAATGGGATATGCCGGTATTTTAATATGCAAGGATGGTAAAAACGGTAAAACAAGGTTCGTCGCTTTTTCAGGTAAAGACGTAGATGCAAAAGAAATAGCGAGAGTGGCAATAGAAATGTTCGGTGGCAGTGGTGGAGGTAAAAAGGATATAGCTCAGGGAATTTTAAACAGAGAGCCGGACTTAGAAGCTTTGAAGAAAAAACTGGAAGAATTACTTTAATTTTTTGTTTAAGTATCCATTCAGCCAAAAACATTATTTTCGGTTTACATCTTTAAAAATCGTGAAAGTCGAAGTTATAGCGGTAAAGTTTCCAAGGTTAGAGAAAACGAGCTTTGATGAAATAGCTAAACATATATGCAGATTTGCTAAGGATGGTGACGTAATTGCCGTTTGTTCTTCAATAATTTCGAGAGCTGAAGATAGAATTAGGAAGTTGGATGAATACGATCCATCTGTAAAAGCTGTTAAAATTGCGGAAAAGCTTGGAGAGGACGCAAGGTTTATTCAAGCAGTTCTCGAAGAAAGTGACGAAGTCCTCTTAGATTATCCGTTTCTCCTCGTTAAAGCCAAGTTTGGAAATGTCTGCGTTAATGCGGGAATAGATAGATCCAACGTTGAAAAAAACTGTCTGCTTCTACCACCTGAGAATCCGGATAAAAGTGCGGAAATGCTTAGAAAGGCTATTGAAAAGCGTGGAATTAAAACGGCAGTAATTATTACAGATTCTAACGGCAGGTGTTTCAGAAAAGGCGTTACTGGCTTTGCTATTGGTTGTTCGGGTATAAAGGTTATGAGAAACTGGATAAACTCTCCTGATTTATTTGGAAATTACTTGAAGAAAACTCAGGAGTGCATAGTTGATGAAATTGCAGCTTTTGCGAACCTATTGATGGGTGAAGGTAACGACTCCATACCCGCAGTGGTTTTTAGAGGGCTTAAAGTCGAAGGAGAGGATAACATGAGTTCAGTTTACAGAAATGATAATGAGGACGTCATAAGGAGGATAATAAAAGAATGGAGAAAAGAGTAGTTGTAGCAGGAATAAATGCGAGAAATATCGCGAGGTCTGCAAAAATAGCTGGATTTAAAGTTTACAGCGTAGCTAAGTACTTAGATAGGGACTTAAAGCTGTACTCAGATAGAGCTGAAAGAGGTGATGTAGAAAAAGTAGTTGAGTTTTGCGAAACTTACAACGCTCCTGCTGTAATCTCTACTGGATTCGAATACGAAGCAAGTAAATTAAAGAAAAGAGTGGAATTGATCGGAAATTACGATTATAGCTGCATAGATAAGCTTAAGTTTTACAGAAGAATGGAAAAAGCCGGAATAAATTGTCCCGAAATTTTAAAGAGTTGTGAAGGTAAAAGGGTTATTTTAAAACCCCGTTTTGGAGGAGGAGGAGTTAACGTAACGACTAATAATAGAATCGATAAAATTGATAAAACTAAGGAGTACATAGTTCAAGAATATGTTGAAGGTATAACTTCCTCAGCAACAATTCTCTGCGATGGAAAAAATTGTTTGTCAACACTTAACATTCTTCTATCTGGATGGAGTGAAGTCAACGCAGATGGTTTCCTGTATTCTGGAAATATAACTCCTTTTAGCAAATTTTACGCCGAGAAACTTTTTTCCATTAAAGTTAACGATGAACTCTTAAAAAAAGCGGTAAAAATAGCTGAGGATGTCGCCTTTTTGTTTGAAGTTGAAGGATGTGCTGGCATAGACCTCATAATTTCAGACGATGTTTACGTATTGGAGTTGAATCCAAGAATTCCCGGAAGTCTTGACAGCTTTGAGATCTGCACTGGTGAAAGCCTTTTCAAACTACACTGCAAAGCTTTTTTCTCAAAAATAGATTCAAAATTAAAATTCAGAACGCAGGGGTTGAGAGCTATATACTACTCTCCGGAAAAAGTTAAAGCATACATACCCCTTTGCAACCCTTTTTTTGCAGATATACCTGAGAGAGGTGAGTTTTTTGAGTTTAAGCAACCCATTACCTCAATACTCGCGAGCGGACGTGTTTTGGACAAGTTTAAGCTTAGAAAAAAAGTATTGGAAAAAAAATTTCTTGAGGTGGTGCGATGTTTGAAAGAGCGAAAGCAATAGGGAAAAAGTTACTCGTTCAGAGATTGATAGACGGTGCAAGTGGTAATATGAGCTTTAGGGTTGGAGACGAATTCTACATAACTAAAACCGGAGTGATGTTAGACGAAGTAGATGAAAACTCTTTCGTCAAAATAAAAATTTTTAGTGAGGAATACGATAGGAGAGCTTCGAGTGACCAGCTGATACACAGAGAAGTTTACAAAAACAGCAATCACAAAGCTGTTCTACACTGCCATGGTGTTTATGCGGTAGTTCTTTCTTTCCTAAGAAATTCTATTATTCCTATGGATTTAGAAGGGAGACACTTCTTAGGAGAAGTGAAAATCGTCATTGCACCCTATTCAACTCTGAAAGGTGCAAAAGTTATAGCAGAATCTTTGAAGAAAAGTAAAGCGGTATTAGTCAGAGGACACGGTATATACTGTGCTGGAGAAGATTTAGATGAAGCATACAGACTTGCAAGTTACTTAGAACATTCATGCGAGCTAATTTACAAACTTTACAGCAGAAAGTATTAATATAGAAAGTTAGTAATTTAAGTGGTGGGCTAGGCCGGGGGGTTCGGCGTCCCCTGTAACCCGAAACCGTCGATATGCGGGGGCCGAAGCCGAGGGAAGGCCCGTCAAGCGGGGGGTCTTCCTCTGCCCGACTCCGTAGAGTCCCCGTCCTGAAGGGCCGGCGGTTACGGCTGGGCTGTCCGGAGGGACTGTCCGCCGTATTTGTCGGGGGAACCGGCTCAGGCCCGGAAGGGAGCAGGCTAACCCCGAACGTTCGGCGCTTTCAGGGTAGCGGGGAGGAGGAGTTGGGCAGAGGCGCCCCCCGTAAGGCGGGTCGACCCGAGGCGTGCCCACCTCCATTTTAGATAGCTATGAACAAAGAACACAACCCCCTCTTCAAAAGGTGGAAAAAAGGAGATATAAGAGTAGGATTAGTTTATCCTAACACCTATAAAAGTGGAATAGCCAATGTAGGAATTCAGCAGATATACGCTGAAGTAAACTTACTCGAAGGTTTTGTTTGCGAGAGGTTTTACGGAGACGTTTTTAACTGTAGGAGGAGCGTGGAAACTGGAACGAGAATTGAAGATTTTGACGTTTTGCTGTTTTCAGTACAGTTCGAAGAGGATTACTTCAAAATTGCCAAATTTAAAGACTTAAAAGCAATAAAAGTAGCCGGAGGACCTTGCGTAATGGAAAATCCACTACCATTAACACCACACTTCGATTACTTCTACATCGGCGAAATCGATGGAGATGTAGAGAAGTTACTCGAAACAGTATTGTCCAAGAACGAGGATAAAAACGTGTTGAAAGCCGAAACTATTTTAGACATTTCTGAAAGTGAAAGCAGTGTAAAAGTCAGAAAAGCCGAGCTCTCTTATCATTTATGCGAAGAAATAATTGGCGAGAGTGTTTACGGTAAAAGCTTCTTACTGGAAATAGGGAGGGGTTGCCATAGAGCATGCAGTTTTTGCGTCGTAAGGCAGATATACAAGCCCTGCAGGTGGAGAAATCTTAACTTACTCCTCGAAGTTGCGGAAAACTGCAAAAAAGTTTGCAACAAAATAGCTTTGATTTCTCCTTCTGTAACGGATTATCCAAATATAAAAGAACTTATGTGGGAGTTAATCAACATGGGTTTTGAAGTTTCACCTTCCTCTATAAGAGCTGATACGATAGACGAAGAAATAGCGGAACTCCTCTACCTATGTGGTCAGAAAAGTTTCACAGTTGCTCCAGAAACAAGTGAAAGATTAAGAAAAGTGCTTAGAAAAGGTATAAGTGATGAAGACGTATTTAGAGCTTTGGAATTAGTAAAAGGAAAGCTAAACAACGTTAAGCTTTACTACATGGTTGGAATTCCAAAAGAAAGTGAAGAAGACATATCTTCAATAGTAGAGCTGACGAAAAAAGTAAAAAAGGATGGTTTTAAAGTAACTGTTTCAGTAAATCCACTCGTACCAAAACCCCACACACCTCTACAATTTGCACCATTCGGTGGGTTTAACGCAGACTTTTGTGATGTCGTTAACACACTAAAAAAACGATTACGACAATTGCTCAGGCTTAGGAAGTTAGGTATAAAAGTAAGTGTAGAAAAAGTCGAAGATTTTGCTGTTCAAACAATTCTTTCGAGAGGTAATAGAGAAGTTGGAGAACATCTAAAATTCGGTAAGAAAGCGGTGTTGAGAAAATTTCCAGAACTTTTAAAAGAGTTAGACTTAGAAAGAAAGCACTGGGAATTTTTAGATCACGGTTACAGTTTTAAAAAGCTGAGAAAAGAATACGAAATATTACTTGAAAAGGGGTAAGTTGCCAGTAACTCTGTCTATTTTACTCTCTTCGTCTGGACCTATAACTAAGGCGGTAACCGTTCCCGGTGCTACTTCTGTTAGACCTGCATCTCTAACGACTTCAGCAACTAAGCCCAACTTTCTCGCCTTCTCCCTTAGCTCGAACAATTCCTTTTCACTGTTAGCTTTTAAAGCTATCTTTTTCTGTCCCTCCATTTTCCACTTTTCCAATATCCTCTTATCCGACAGTTCGTATCCAATAATCGCTGCATGTGCAGCTTGTACTGCGAGTTTTCCTCTCGAAAGCTTTAGATCAGCTCTAAGGACTATAACTTGTTTGTACATACTAATCTTCAAATCCGTACTTTTTCAACTCTTCTAAGGTAACGGGTTTTGACTTCTCTTCAATCCACTTTGTACCATCTTTTTCAGCTTTTCTTTTATCAAACTCTCTTAGAATTACCCTATCTCTTTCAACTCTTTCCACCTTGTCCATAGGCACTGCGTAGAACTTGTCTCTGAACTTTACAATTATCTTTCCGTTATCGACGTCTATGCACTCACCAAACTCTTTTTCTCCCAAGTAAACAAACTTGCATACGAATTCGTGCATAAATTTCACGGCCTACGGAAGTTATAAAAATACTACAGAATTAACTCTCACAAAACTCTTACAAACTCAGTTCACACTCAGCAAGAAACTCTGAAAATATTTTTCTACTGTTTTCTACTATGAATTTTGCGTATTCTCTCATCTTTTCGCTTTCCATCAGCGTTTTTGTCGTAACGAAGTAAACGCTTCTGTCACTTTTGAAACCTTCTATTCTCCTCGCCCTAACTAACCCTACTTCGCAAGCTCTCCAAGACGCTATTAACGATGTAATCGCAACCCCTATTCCATTCGAAACCCCATGTAGCTGAGAGAAAAAGTCGCTTACAGTATAACCTATTTCAAAGTCGTTTAAACTTACGCCACTGATTTCCAAAGCCTTTTTTAGACTGCTCGTTATTCCGTAATCCTCTGTAAGCATTACTAGTGGATATTCCATTATATCTTCAAAAGTAACCCTCGGCTTTTTGCTTAGCGGGTGATCCGGTGGTACTATTAAAACGAGGCAGTCTTTACCAATTTCCGTGTAGTAAAACCTTTCAAGATCGCTTTCTGGCAAATCGCCTACTATTGCAAAATCAGCCTCACTACCCCCCAGTTTTTTCAAGCAATCGTGAGCCCCTCTCAAAACTACTTTTATGTCTATGTTCGGATATTTAGCTTTGAAAAGCGTTTGTATTTGAGGAACTACGTAAATCCCTACCATTCCTGAAGCTATGGTTATCTTCTCTCCCCTGAGATTCGAAATTAACTTTTTCGTTTCTTCTATGCTGTCCAAAACGTTTTCCATGTTCTTCAATGCTATTTTTCCTTCTTCTGTTAGAGTTACTCCATTTACTCCTCTTTTCAGCAATTTAGCTCCGTAAAATTCTTCTAAGGAATTAATCTGAAAGCTAACAGAACTTATTGACATTCCAAGCTCTTTTGCCGCTTTTTTGAGACTTCCCTTATCCACCACAGTTAGAAAAGTTTTCATGAAGTCTATTCTGACCATGGAGATAGCGAATGAGTTCAATTTTTAAATTTTTTGATAGAGTATTTCGAAAAATTATTCGAAAGTTTATATAAAAAGTTTTTCTTCTATCTCTTTGAAACCTGAGTAGAAAGAAACTATTTCTTTACCTTCTACGAAAGGAAAACCTCTCTTTTCAGCGTACTCAATTGCGTCTTTCTTGCTCAAAGCTTTTCCAGTCCTGTCGTCTAACATCTCACATATGGCAACAGCCGGAGATATTCCTGCCATCTGGGCTAAAGCTACGCTCAACTCCGTTTGACCTACTCTATCGTAAGTCAGGTTGCTCGCAGCCCTTAGTAACGCTACATGCCCGGGACTTCTGAATTCGCTTCCAAAGTCGAACTCCTTTCCAAGCATTACGTGGTTAACAACTTCTCCAATTCTTTTTATCGTTAAAGCCCTATCGATATCCGTTATTCCAGTAAAAGTATCTCTGTGATTTACCCACAGCGAAAAAGAAGAGCGTGAATCATACTTTATGTCGAAATGCACAACAGATTTTAATTTATCAAACTTCTCACTCGCAAATGAGAGTACATCGTGCATAAATGGAAGTCCAAGCCTATCAGCTGCTAAGGGATGTATCGCCACGCAAATTAAACCTCCACCGTCCTTTCTCATTAAAGCTACGTCTCTCCACTCTACACTTTCAGCCGGTATTGCTATGTCCGTTTCACCTTCTCTATCGTCAAAATCGTATATAAGAACTGGCTCTCCCTTTCTAAATGCTTTTAAAGCCTCTTCAACGTTTTCGGACAAGTAATCACCTCCAACTCAAAAATACTTCTACTTCCACAGTGTCTCCATCAGTTAACCCCAACACATCTCTAAGCTTCACAGCCGAAATTACTTCTAACACATCTGGGGGATAGTGCGTTCTTTGCGGGATTACTATTGCCGAATCTATACCATTTACTTTACTCTTAAAAGCTTTTACATCTCCAAAAGTTCTATTTTCAGCTGAAAATCCATCTATTTTTATTCCTTCCTCTTTATCCAGCAACCTTCTAAAAAACATCTGTTCTTTTGGAATTTTAAGGTTTAAAGTTCCGGGAAAAGGGTCAAAACCGAGCCTTTCTTTGAACTGTCTCCTGTAGCCTTCAAGAGATACGTAGTAAGCTCCTTCTCCCACTCCACTCGTAACAGTACCTTTTATTACAACGGTATCCGGCAACTCTTCAAAGATTTTTTTGTAGTCCAAGTACTCTTTATGCAATAACTCTATTCCTTTTTCAGTTATCACAACAAATTGCTTGTCCTTAGTTAGAGTTCTCTCAATCAATTCGTTTTCTTCCAACTCTTTCAATTTTCTCGCAGCAGTTTGAACGGACTGGTTTATTCTCTCCGATATATCCCTCGAACTAAGTTTCAAAACTTTTCTCGTACCCCCCATTAGAGCTAACTGCTTTAAAGTTTCCAGCATCTCAAAAACGAGAGACTTCTCAATATTAAAACCTAACGGCTAAGGCGAAAGCCTTAAACGAGCTCTTCTCCCGGAACGTATAGCGGATATTTTCCAGTCAAACAAGCTAAACACAGCTCGTTTTCATTAGCTTTAACTGCTTTTAACAGACCTTCAAGACTTAAATAAGCTAAGGAGTCGGCATTAATAGTCCTCCTTATCTCATCCAAGCTCAAGTTACTCGCTATTAATTCTTCTCTCGTTGACATGTCTATACCCATGTAGCACGGAGCTATTATGGGAGGACTTCCGACTCTGAAGTGAACTTCCTTAGCTCCAGCGTTTCTCACCATGTCAACTATTTTTCTTGAAGTAGTCCCTCTAACTATGCTGTCATCAACTAAAACCACTCTTTTCCCTTTAACGTTGTCTTTAACAGCATTCATTTTTAGCCTTACTGAATGTTCTCTAAGCCTCTGCTCAGGCATTATAAAAGTTCTGCCAACGTATCTGTTCTTTATCAAAGCTTCCAAATAGGGTATTCCAGATTCCTGAGAAAATCCAATAGAAGAAGTAGTTCCACTATCTGGAACGGGTGAAACTATATCTGCTTCTATATAGCTCTCCTTTGCAAGCTCTCTTCCTATGTCGTACCTTATTCTGTAAACACTTCTGCCGTCTATAATTGAATCTGGTCTGGCAAAGTATATGTACTCAAAAACGCAGAAAGCCTTTTTTTTACACTCACACACTTGAACGAAGTCAAGCTCACCTTTCTCGATTATTGCTGCTTCCCCCGGTTTAACATCTCTTATTAAATTAGCTCCAATTGCATCTAAAGCACAGCTTTCACTAGCAATTACGTATCCTCCATCCATTTCCCCCACGCAAAGAGGTCTTATGCCAAGAGGATCTCTATACGCTATCAACGTGTCGTTGTAGAGTATTGCTAAGGAGTAACTACCGACTATTTTTGAATCGAGTATTCTCAAAGCGTTTACTATATCGTTGTTCATAAGTATAGTAGATAAGAGCTGAGCTATAACTTCCGTATCTGAGTTCGTCAAAAAAGCTCTGCCTTCACTTTCTAAAACGCTTCTAAGTCCCCAGTAGTTGACTAAGTTTCCGTTGTGAGCGACGGCAATGCTGCCAACTTTGGAGTGAACTAAAAGTGGTTGAGCGTTCTCAATACTCGACTCTCCAGTCGTAGAATATCTAACATGCCCTATTGCTACTTTCCCCTTTCCGAGAAGCTTCATTACTTTTGGCGAGAAAACTCTTGTGACTAAACCCATCCCTCTATGCAATTTAACGCTATTGCCATCGCTTATAGCTATTCCCGCTGATTCCTGTCCTCTATGTTGAAGAGCAAAAAGAGTGCAGTAAATAAGCTCAGTTGTCAGATTTTCATCTTCGCTATAAACTCCTGCAATACCACACATAAGTTATTGTTCAACACCTATTTTTCTTCTTTTTTAGCCAGTTATAACTTCTGAGCCTTTTGCTCCTACCAAAACCACAAGCTGCACAATAGCCCTTCCTTCTGTGAAATGCAACTCTGCCACACCTTCTACACTTTATGTGTACTCTTTTCCTACCCTTTTTACCCATCGCAGCTGTTCCGTCTGACATCTATACCACCTCACGTCTGAGAGGGGGAAACGAAAACTACTGTATCTCCTCTTATCACTACGCTACCCAATTTTCTAACTACCTCTCCGTTCTGTATTTCCTCAGCGTTCTGAAGAACTAAATTCATATGTATATCGTATCCATTTAGGATGCCTCTGAATTCCCTCCCACCTTTGAGTCTTACCAGCACGGGCGTGTTTAAAGCCTTATTCAACACATCCAGCGGTCTGTTAGCCATGTCTGCCTCTCCTCCAGAAATGCTTCTCAACGCTCTTTTGCTCTCTCCTCAATATTTAAAAATATCGGAGGTTATGGCAGAACATGTCGTTCAAAGTTCAGAGGTTGAGAAAAAAGGAGGCGAAAAAAGTAATCGAAGAAGTGAGTAAATATGGTGTAAAAGTGGAGAAAGGAGAAGTAGATAAAGCATTGATAGACAACACAGTTGTTTTACTCTACAATGGAAAACCAGCTTTTCTGGAAATAGACGGTAGAATTTACTTTACTGTATATGGGGTTATGATGTTTAAGCCTGAAAAGTGGAAAGTAGTAGTTGATGAAGGTGCTATGCCTTACATAATAAATGGAGCTGACGTTATGAAACCGGGCATAGTTTACGCTGATGAAGAGATAAAAAGAGGAGATTTCGTTTACGTTTTAGTAGAGAATAAGGAAAGTCCAATAGCAGTAGGAATAGCCTTGTGCGATGGTACTGAAATGAGGAAGGGTAAAGGAAAAGCTGTAAAAAACGTTCACCACTTAAAAGACAAGATATGGAACGAATTTTTTGGGAGGTGATCAGTTGAACGCAAAAATAGCTGCTGCCAAGAGAGCTTCTGAGTTAGTAGAAGATGGTATGATAATAGGAATTGGAAGCGGTACAACAGTAGAACTGTTCCTAACAGAGCTAAAGAAGAGAATAGAATCAGAAGGGTTAGAAATACTCGGAGTCCCTTCCTCGTATCAGTCAAAGCTTCTTGCAGTAGAGGCAGGAATTGGACTTGTCGATTTATTAGAATGTCCTACTTTGGACATGTGCATAGATGGGGCTGACGAGGTTGATAGAAATTTAAACGCAGTAAAAGGCGGTGGAGGAGCTATGACAAGAGAAAAAGTTGTCGCTCACGCTTCTAACGAAGTAGTGTTTATAGTTGAAGAAAGAAAAGTAGTTGAAACTCTAAGCCATCCAGTTCCAGTTGAAGTAATACCTTTCTCCTTAGGCTTTGTTTTGAAAAAACTGGAAGAGCTAATGAAAGAGTGTGGCTCTTTCGCTTTACCAAGAATTCGTCAAGGAACTGGTAAGCTTGGACCAGTTGTAACTGACAACGGAAACTTCATACTCGATTGCGATTTTGGAGAAATTTACGATCCAGGAGAATTAGAAATTGAACTAAACTCTATACCAGGCGTTGTGGAGTGTGGAATATTCACAGATGTAGCTGACAGAGTAATAGTGGGAGTAGATGGTGGAGAAACTTACGAAATTAGCTAATCCAACCCTCAACTATTTCAACGACTTTTTTTACTGCGAGCGGTATAGCCTTTTTAACACTCTCAGAATACTCAGTGCTGAAAGTGTAGGGATCCTCTACTTCAACTGCAACTATTACTAATTCTTCTGGCATCTCCTCCCCAAAAAGTTCGTAACCAAGTTTTATAGACGTTGCCAGCGTTAAGCTGTGAGTTCCAGAAAAGCTAATTTTTGGACTTAACTCATCCGCTTTTATAACTCTAACGTTTCCCGGACTTTCCCCAAGAATTCCGTCAACTACAACCGCTTTTTTTACACCTAATAGCTTTCCTATTACGTCGAAGTCAGTCGTGGTCATAAGCTCTAATTTTACTTCTATCCCCTTAGCTTTAAGTTTTTCAACGGCTATTTCTGCAACTTTTAATCCAACGGCATCATCTTTTAGTACTGGATTTCCAATTCCTATTATCGATATCATCAAACCCAATTGTAGCCGGGAGTTAACAGTTTTGCGTTTGTATGCGTTAAAATTGTAAATCTTTTAAAATAAAATCTTTTCAAGTGTGAGAAAAATTTAAATTAAAATATTTCCTTATTCTTCAAGCAAAACTCTGTCAAGCTCGTTATGCACTATAACTATGCATTGGTCTGCCTGAAGGCTTAGAGGACTTACACTAACAACTCTATCTGCTAAGGACATTATTAACTTTTCGTCTTCTTCGCTTAATCCTATGTGATCTCCCAAGAAAAAGGCAACTTTTCTACCGAATTTGACTTTTCTTATGTCTTCTCCACATTCTTTTAAGTAAACTTTTTCGTAGTCTTTAAGCTCCTCTAAAACGTCTTTTAAGTCTTTTTTTGCTACATAAACTCCGGGCGTGCTTTTAACCCATTCCTTACCAACTTTTATACTTAAAGCTTTTCTTATTATACCTCCTATATTTCTCTCGTCAGGGGACATATACTTGACTTCGCTACCCACCACCATTACAGATTTTGGAGGAGAAGGTTCACCTCTAAGCACAATTATAACCGCAGAATTCTTTCTAACACCATGAGAAATAAAAAGAGTTTGAGCTATACACCTACACAGTATATCCATTCTCCCTGCACTACCGGCTAAGTCGTTAAGATTGAAAGGCTCGGTTTTTGCTTTGTTACCTACTACAACAAAGACCCTTTCAGGTGTTACTCTACTGGTTTTCTCCTCTTCTTTGGCATACACTTCTCGCATACCGGAACTACTTCCACGTAATTCCTGTACATACCTCTTCTCCACACACCCATGTAGTGTAAGTGTTCAAAGCAAGTTGGTTTTTTACATATTGAGCATCTCCTCCAAGTCTTTCCTTCATCTTTTTCTCTAAGCTCTTTACCGCATACACCGCACTCAACCATCGCAATCACCTTTACTCCAACAGAACTCCTTTTTCTGCTAAAACCTTAGCGAGGTCCGAGGCTGTAAAAATTCCTTTAACTTCCTCGCTTTCTTCATCCACTACTACCAACCTTTTTATTTTCATTTCTGCCATTATCCTCGCAGATTCTACTATGTCGTAGTCTGGTGTAACTACTATTAGCGGTGTTGAACAGTACTTTCCAACTTCCTCATCTAAGCTACCTTCCATTAAAACCTTGGACAGTAAATCTCTCTCAGTAAAAATTCCGTATGGTTTACCTTCCTTAGTAACCAGCACGCAGCCAATTTTCTTTTCACCCATTAATTTACAAACTTCGGATACTGGCGTTTTGTAATCCACGGATACAACATCCTTTACCATAGCTTCACCAATTTTCATGATTTCCGCTGTAATTTTGAAAGGATAAACAATTTTCGGTTTCTGTCGTTATTACTAATAAAATTTTTAGTATTATTTAATATTAATTTAAAACAGTTTAGTAATACGATGAAGTTTAATTCCATCAGTAAATCAGCGATGAAAATATATACACACTTACGAGAATTTTAAACGTGCACGAAATGAGCTTCGCCCAATCACTGTTGGAAAACGTGTTAAGAGTAGCTGAAGAAAAAGGTGCTAAGAAAGTAAAAAGAGTTGTAGTTGAAATAGGTACACTCCTCATGTTAAATCCCGAACAGTTAACGTTTTGCTATGAGGTTGTTTCAAAAGGAACGATAGCTGAAAACTCGGAATTAAACATTGTAGAGATAAAACCCAAAATAAGGTGTTCTGTTTGTGGAAAGGAATTTGACGCTCCATTCGCTATATGTGATTGCGGAGGAGTTGTTACCGTAGAAGGAGGTAAAGATGCGGTGATAAGGAAAATAGAAATGGAAGTTTAGGAGGTGTTTTTTTATGCATAAAATAGAGGCTGATGTCCAGTTGAGTTTACTCGAAGAAAACAGAAAATATGCGGGAGAGAACAGAGAATTTTTGAGAGAACACGGAGTGGTAGCTTTCAACTTAATGGGTGCGACTGGTAGTGGAAAAACCATGTTAATAGAAAAAACAGCGGATTTGGTAAGCGATAAACTGAAGATAGGTGCAATACTTGGAGATGTCGCTGGAGATGATGACTTCAAAAGAGTAACAAAACACGGCGTTAAGGCGAAAATGGTAAATACTGGTAAAGAATGTCACTTAGATGCCCACTTTATACACCACGCAGTAGAAGAATTCGCAGATGTTGACGTTTTGTTCATGGAAAACGTAGGTAACCTCGTTTGTCCTGTTGACTTCGATTTGGGTGAAGATTACAGAGTAGTAGTTGTTAGCGTTACAGAAGGAGATGACGTAATAAGAAAACACCCTGAAATATTCAGGCTGGCTGATGCAATACTCATAAACAAGATTTCTCTTGCAGATGCGGTTGGATGCGATGTCGATATTATGCTAAGAGATGCAAGGAGGCTAAATGCCAAAGCTCCCGTAATTAAGATGGATTTGAAAAACGATATAGGTGTTGAAAATTGGCTTGAATGGTTTTTCGACGCTGTAGAGAGAGCTAAAAAGTACAAAAGTGTTTGAAAGGTGTTTTGAAATGTGTCTCGCTATTCCCGGTAGAGTTGTGGAGGTGAATTACCCCACTGCCATAGTTGACTTTAAAGGAGCGAGGAGAGAAGTGAGAGTAGATTTGATCGAAGACGTGAAACCGGGAGATTACGTTCTCGTTCACGTGGGTTTTGCAATTCAAAAAGTTGAAGAGGACGAAGCTAAGCAAATAGAAAGAGTTCTCGAAGAATTTGCAGGGGTCAGTTGATGAGTGTATATAAAGTCGATAAAATAGTCAGCTTAATAAGAGAAGAAATGAAAGGAGAAGAAGAAATAAGGCTTATGCACTTATGCGGAACACACGAGGACACTATAACAAGGTATGCCCTGAGAACTCTTCTACCAAAGAACCTCAAGTTGCTAAGTGGCCCGGGATGCCCAGTTTGTATAACTCCAGATGTTGACCTCCAAAAAGTGTTTCACCTCTTAGAGAAGAAAAACGTAGTTCTCACAACTTTTGGAGATATGGCAAGAGTGCCGTACATGGGTAAGTCTCTATTCAGTTTTAGAGGAAAAAAAGACGTTAGAATAGTTTACAGCATTTTTGACGCTCTAAAGATAGCTAAAAAAGGAAAAAAAGTTGTCCACTTTGCAATTGGGTTTGAAACTACTATGCCTTCAACAGCTCTCGCAGTATTGGATAAAGTAGAAAACTTCAGCGTCTTTTCCTCGCACAGGTACTTTATTCCAGCAATGGATTATCTCCTATCTCTTGGAGAAGTTAAAATAGACGGATTCATAAATCCGGGACACGTTTCGACCATAGTCGGCGTGAAGGCTTACGAGTTCTTAGTCGAAAAGTATGGAGTGCCTCAGGTAATAGCTGGGTTCGAACCGATGGATGTGCTTACAGCAGTTTACCTCTTAGTAAGAACTATTAAAAAGTTGAGAAGTGGCGAAAAACTTGAAAAAGAAGAGTTGCTGCTAAACGAGTACACGAGAGCCGTAAGCTACGAAGGAAACGTCAAAGCACAAGAAGTGATAAAAAAAGTGTTTGGTAGAGAAGACTGGGAATGGAGGGGGCTTGGAGTTATACCCAACTCAGGTGCAAGCATAAAAGAGGAGTTTTCAGAGTACGATGCCTGTAAAGTGTTTGAAGATGCATTCAAAGATTTTACGCCGTTGGAAGACAAAAAAAAGAGGGCTTGTAGGTGTGGGGATGTTTTGAGGGGAATTATAACCCCAGAAGAATGCCCGCTTTTCATGAAAGTTTGCACGCCGAGAGATCCTGTGGGGCCATGTATGGTAAGCTACGAAGGTACGTGCAGTATATGGGCTAAATACGGAAGTTACTAAAGTTCTTCTCAAATTCTCCTATTGCATCCAATAGCCTTTCGTTCAGTTTTTTCACTTCTTTTTTCATTTCTTCTGCTACTTTATCTGGACTTACAGCCCTGTAAACGTAGTAGTACCCTCCACACTCAAAGCACTTTTTTTCTCTAAAAACAAGACCGCAAGCCGTTAACTTTTGCAAAGATTTGTAAACGGCGTTTTCTCCTCTACCAACTTCTTTCGCTATTTCTTGAATTTTCATAGCTTTACCGACTAAGCACCTGTAAATAAGTACTTCCAACTCATTTAAACCAAAAAAACACTCTAAAACGTTATCACACTTTAAAGCTGATATTGCTTCTCTGATAGAACGGATCATGCTCTCAAAGCTTTTTCTATTTCCTCCCTTACGTTCGACTCAGGTAAAGCCCCTATGAATCCGTTAACCAACTTACCTTTTTTAAACATAAGCACAGCAGGAATACTCGTTATTCCAAAGTAGTTTGCCAGTTCTGGATTTCTATCTACGTTCACTTTGTAAAACCTCACCTTTCCTTCGTACTCCCTCTCTAACTTCTCCAGTACTGGAGATAGATATCTGCAAGGTCCACACCAGTCTGCATAGAAGTCAACTACAACAAGGCGGTCGTCGTTTATCACTTCTTCAAACGTTTTGGAATTTAACTCCATCATAAAAGTTTCGAAACGCTCACAGTATATAACTTTTACTGGTTTTTACAAAAATATTCAAAACCAAGTTGCATACAAATTACATCAAACCCAAAACCGACAGTTCTTCAGCTATTCTCTCTACAGCTTTTACTGCATCCTCCGGATTTTTACCTCCCGTAACGACCATTTTTCCAGAACCGAATATAAGTACTACAACTCTCGGATTGTCAAGCCTGTAAACAAGTCCAGGAAATTGCTCCGGCTCGTACTCTATGTTTTCAAGTCCCAAACCTATAGCTATTGCGTTTAAGTTTAAGTCAACACCTAAGTCGGCAGAAGCAACTATATTCTGAACTTTAACTTCTGGTTCATCGATGACAGGAATTCCAAGCTTTTTTATAGTTTTTACAACCTGTCTAACAGCTTTATTGGCATCTTCTACTGATTTAGACCCAGTACAAACGACTTTTCCACTTCTAAATATCAAAGCAGCAGCTTTTGGCTCCTTAGTTCTCAAAACAAGTCCGGGAAACTGCTTAGGCTTGTACTCCGCATCCGGAACCTCTCTCGCAATTTTGTTCAAATCTATGTTCTCTCCAATCTGAGTGGACGCGACGACGTTTTCTATTTTTATCTTGTAGTCTTTCTCCATTGCAACCCCCACATCAGGGTATTTATAAACTATATAAATATCTTTGCATAACACTGGCAAACCCTATGAATAGCGGCTGTATATTTCTACCTCACTTTTTTCCTCCTTACTAATCTTTTCGAGAGTATCTTCTATTATTTCATCTATTTCTACATCCGGATTCCTGTAGTAAGCGTGAATCATCTTTGTAACATCTCTGTAATTTCTTATTCCAATTTCGTTTAGTTTATTAATAAACGCTTCTCTTTTCTTTAACTCTCTCATAGTATCTTCAAGCTCTTCACCGTTTATCATTGCAATTTTTTCCAGTTTCTTTATAACTCCCGTTAAAATGTATGTATCGCTGTAAGGATCCCATATGTAAACTTCGTTTATCAGTAAGTTTTTGTCAGTAGGATCTATTCCCAAAACTTCGTAAACGCCTCTTGCCCTTCTCTTCTTAACACCACCTTTAGTCCACTGAATTTGAACAAGGATTATGTCGAGAAATTGTATCATGCTTCTTGGAACGTTTAAAGGCTCGTTTTCTAACCTGTATATCGCCTGTTGAATATCTCCCGCATGCAAAGTTGCGTAAGCCGCATGTCCTGTGCTCATAGCCTGAAAGAGTGTTTGTGCTTCTTTACCTCTAACTTCACCAACAACTATGTAGTCCGGTCTTTGCCTGAGAGAGGTTTTCAGCAAATCGTACATGTCTATTTCCTTTTCCTCCTCTCCAACAGCTTGTCTCGTAACTTCAGCGACCCAGTTTTCGTGCATCAATGCTATTTCTCTCGTATCTTCTATGGAGACTATCTTCGCCTCTGGGGGTACGAACATAAGTAGAGAGTTGAGAGTTGTCGTTTTACCACTAGCAGTTTCTCCAATAATTAGCATGCTCAGTTTACTTTCTATTGCCATCCAGAAGTATGCAAGCTGCTCTGCCGTGTAAGTGCCCAATCTAAGCAAGTCAACTGGCGTTAAAGGATCTTCGCTAAACTTCCTTATCGTAAACGATGAGCCTCTCGGTGTAATATCTCTACCGTATGTTGCTTGTAGCCTACTACCATCTGGCAATGTAGCGTCAACTATGGGATTTCCATGGCTTATGTGCTTATCGCATATTTGTACGAGGGCTTGAACGTATCTATCGAGAGATTCCTGATCAAACTTCAAGTAAGTTTTTATGTTTCCAAATTCCTTATGATAAACGTAAACCGGTATGTCGTAACCGTCGCAATGTATATCTTCTATGTACGGGTCGTCCATTATCGGTTCTATAACGCCTATTCCTAAGAAATCCCTAAAGAGGTAGTACATGAATTTAGTGTTTAACTTTTCAGAAATCTTAACTCCATACTCATCAACTATTTCTTTGTAAGTTCTAACGAGAATCTCAGCTTTAGTTTCAACACTTACAGACAGATCTTTTAAAAGTAAAATATCTTCCATATCTTTGTATATCTCATCGAGAAGTTTGACTTCTTCCTCGACAAGCATCGGCTCTATCGCAACATAAACTTTTTCTGAAGAATTTTTATTGAAAGTTATCACGACTTTAAGAAATGGCTTGGATATCCAGTACTCTCTGATTACTTCCTCATCTTCCTTTAACTTCCAATCTTCAAGTAAATTTAGATTCTCAGATTTCACGTACTTTCTCAGCAATGGGAAGAAGAATCCCGGCTTAAGCGTCATGCTAAAAATTCGAAGCTTAAACTTGAATATATCGTTTTCTTAAATGTGGTGATGGATAAAAATTGTGTGGTTTAGGATTTAATTATACGAGCTTGCAATTAAAGACGTGAATCGTGGAAAGTTGTAATTTCGCTAATTTTTTATAATTTAATCGTGCTGATTTTTTTGGGGATAAGTATGGCTGGCATGTTTGAACTTGATGAAAAAGATAAGATGATTCTGGAAATTCTTGAAGAAAACCCCGAAATGTCTCAGAACGAAATAGCAAAAATAGTAGGACTATCACAACCTTCGGTGGGTGCAAGAATAAAGAAGATGAAGGAACTTGGAATAATAAATCACGCTTATGGCATAAATATAAAAAATCCGGGCTTATACATTTTGAAAGTGGACATAAAGTGCAGACAGCCAAGAGAGCTGTTAAAACTCTTTGAGGGGTGCCCATTCTTTTTAAATGGATTTGTGGTTGCAGGTAATAGAAACCTCATGATGCTTTTCATAGGCGAAGATCTGTCAACTCTTGAAGCGATAGTCGATCAACACATCAGGCCAAGTCCAGATGTTTACGATATAGACGTGGGAATAGTTGTAAGGGCTGAGAGAGACACGATAATTCCAATGAAGATTCACATAGAAAGAGCTGAAAAACCTTCTTGTGGATCAAACTGCAGTGAGTGCGATTACTGGATAAACGAACTCTGTCTTGGATGCCCCGTCACGGGGCATTACAGGGGTAAAATATGGAAATAAAACATGTTGAGCAGAATTAAAGTTCACACGACGAGATTTTTAAAGCCTTTAACTAAGTTTTTATGTTCTGCAGGCGTTAAACCAAATCACCTCACGCTTGCGGGACTTTTATTAGGAATTGCATCAGCTTTAATGATTGCGAACTCTAAACCATTTCTGGGTTCGGTCTTTATACTGCTTAGCGGTTTCATGGACATGCTTGACGGAGCTTTAGCCAGGAATTGTGGAAAAGTTTCTCCACTTGGTGGTTTTCTCGACTCCGTTTTTGATAGATATGTTGACGTTGCAATATTCACAGCTTTGGGTTATTATACTGGAAAGTGGCTTGTAGCTATGTTAGCGGTTACCGGAGCATTACTCGTCAGTTATACAAGAGCGAGGGCTGAACACGTAATAGATAAGTGTGACGTAGGAATAGGAGAGAGGAGTGAAAGACTATTAATAGTAGTTTTGGGATTGTTGAGTGGATACGTATATTATTCTTTAATAGTCGTAGCTATAATAGCCCATATAACTGCAGTTCACAGAACTGCTTACACTCTGAAAAGAGGTGGTTGAATGGAAATAGTAGTACATCACTGGGATGCAGATGGAATTAGCTCTGCAGCAATAGTTATGAAAGAAAGGGGTAGGTTGCCAGCTTTCACACCGCCAATAGGAGAGTTCAAGTTTGATCCCAGAATAGAAAGCGGTGTATATTCGTCTAAGCTATCATACTTTATCGATTTAAACATGCCTGAAGCTGTCGTAGATTTAGCCAATAGAGGAATAATATCTAAAGCCATTTTTATAGATCATCATATACAAAAACCAATAAAACACGAAAAAATAGAGTATTATAACAAACCCTACCCATCTGCAAGTTTCCTCGTTTCGGAGCTATTTAACCACGAATCCTACTTAACCGTGCTTGGTGGAGTGGGAGATTTGGGAGAGAAACTATTCGAAGTCGAGGATTTTGGAGAAAGAGCTGAGAAAATATTGGATATAGAAGGAATTAGCAAAAAAGAAATAATTAAAGCAGTAAAACTCGTAGATTGTAACCACTTAACTCTCGACAGATATGGAGTTGAAGAAGCTGTTTTTTACTTACTGAATGCAGAGATAGACGACATATTAAGTAGAGATGAGTGGATAGAGAAACTTAGGGATATAGAGAGCGAAGTAAGTAGAATCGTTAAATCAGCAAGAATAGAAAGAGGAATAGCAAGAGTAGAATTTTACTCACCTAATTCAATAATATCGAGAGTTGCGAGAGAGCTCGTTTGGAATAAAGGAGCAAAAGCATGCTTAGCAATTAATAGGGGATTTAACGGGAAGTATCAAGTTTACCTTAGAATTTCTAAAGGAAACGAGAAAATGAAAAACTTAATAGAAAAGTTAAGGCTTATTGGTGTAAACGCTGGAGGAAAAGCTGAAGTCTTAGGTAGCGTTTTTGAGGGAGAAGACAAGTTGAAGCTCGTTGTAGAGGAGATAGAGAAATTTTTGAATTCAGAGGTGGTAGAATGAAAGTTTTTGTAATAGGTTTGGATTCCGCACCACCAGAACTTCTATTTGGAAAGTTTTTGAAAGATTTACCAAACATAAGGAAAATCGTTGAAAACTCAATTCATGGCCCAATGAAGAGTTCTATTCCTGCAATAACTATTCCTGCTTGGATGTGCATGGCAACTGGAAAAACACCGGGAGAGCTTGGACTTTACGGATTTAGACACAGAAAAGGTTATTCGTATAAGGACATATGGATAGCTCACAGCCTCATGGTTAAGGAAAAAGCAGTTTGGGATTACATTTCCCCAAAAAAGTCTGTTTTGATAGGTGTGCCTCCGTCATATCCTCCAAAAAAAGTTAACGGATGGTTGGTTTCCTGCTTTATAACTCCCGACAGCAGTGTCAACTACACGTATCCAAAAGAGCTCAAAAGAGAAGTGGAAAAAGTTACAGGCGGTTACGTTTTCGACGTCGTATTCAGAAAAGAGGATAGAAGTGCAGTAGTTGAAGAAGTTTGGGAAATGACAAAAAAAAGGTTTGAATTAATAAGATACATGATAGAAACGAAAGACTGGGATTACTTTGAATTCGTGGAAATTGGACTTGACAGAATTCACCATGCTTTCTGGAAGTACTTTGATGAGACTCATCACCTACATGTAAAAAACGAGTTTAGCAAGGTAATACCAGAATACTACAAGTTGCTGGATAGAGAAATTGGAAAAACTCTAAAGCTTTTGGATGAAGATACTGCAGTTTTAATCGTTTCAGATCACGGAATAAAAAAGATGAAAGGTTGTTTTGCAATAAACCAGTGGTTGATAGAAGAGGGATTGCTCAAAGTGAGGGGCAGTATAGATAAACCCACAAAATTCGAACAACTTGACGTTGATTGGAGTAAAACAGTTGCTTGGGCTTGGGGAGGGTATTACGCAAGGATATTTCTGAACGTTAAAGGAAGAGAAAAAGAAGGAATAATTAGGAAATCCGAATACGAGAAGGTTAGAGACGAGATAACAGAGATGGTTAAGAGTATAAAGGGACCAAACGGAGAAAAGTGGAACACGAAGGTTTTCTATCCAGAAGAAATATACCCAGAATGCAGAGGGGATAAACCAGACATGATCGTTTACTTTGATGACTTATACTGGAGATCAGCCGGCACTCTCGGTTACGAAACACCTTACCTATTAGAGAACGATACGGGGCCAGACGATGCAGTTCATTCCGAATACGGAGTTTTCTCTTTAAAGCTGAATGAAGTTGAAGGAAGAGAAATTGTAACTGACATATACAAATTTTGTCCAACCGTACTAAGGTTGTTTGGATTAAACCCCGAAAAGTTTGGACTGAGGGGAGCAATCTTATGAGCTTCGTAATATGGATCACTGGTCCAAGTGGTGTGGGTAAATCTACTCTCGCTAAAGCGTTACACGAAAAGTTGGAGGAAATGGGATTCAACGTTGAAATCTTAGATGGAGATAGCGTAAGAAGTAAGCTTTACCCAGACTTAGGTTTTAGCAGAGAAGAGAGAGAAATGCACAACAGAGTTGTCGTTCACATGGCAGAAACCTTAGCGAGGAATGGAATTGTAACAATTGTTTCTGTTATAGCCCCATACAAGTCTTTTAGAGAGTATGCAAGAAGAGAAATAGAGAAATTTATGGAAGTTTACTTAACCTGCCCTCTCGAAGTGAGAGTTAAGAGAGATCCAAAGGGCTTATACAAAAAAGCAATTAGTGGTGAGATTAAAGGGCTAACAGGTTTTGATGGCGAATACGAAGAACCAGAGAATCCAGAGCTGAAGTTAAACACAAATGAAATGAGCGTCGAGGAGGAAGTTGAAGCTGTTTTGAAAAAGGCGAGAGAGTTGGGTTTTATCTGATTATACTTTATACTGGATTACTTCAAGACGTCAAGGATTATAGCCGGACATATTCTTTTTACGCCGTCCATCTTTTCTATCTTTTTGTGTATTTCGCTCAAATCGTCAACAGATTCAGATACAATTTCTAACATTATCATGTGATCTCCCGTAGTCAGCATTATAGACTTTATTTCCTCTATTTCTTTTAGTTCCGATATAACCCTCCACAGTTTTTCAGGTTCAACATCGATACCAGTTATTGACGCAGACAAACCTGTAGTTTTGTAATTGATAATTGCTTTGTAACCTAAAATAACCTTATTTTTCTCTAATTTAGCTATTCTCTTCCTTACAGCAGTTTCAGTAATCTTTAAAGTTTTTGCTATCTTCGTTTTTGGTGTTCTGGCATTTTCCATTAATATTTTTAGTATCGTTTTATCTCTACTGTCCATTAAGCAACAATTTACACTTGAGTATATATACTATTTGTTCGAAAATCGTACGAAACTTTTTTATTTTATTAGTAATAAGTTCAAAACATGTGTGTAGGTATGCCGTTGTTAGGTGAAAAAGCACCAGAATTCAAAGCTCTAACGACTAAGGGCATGATAGAGTTTCCAAAGGATTACGAGGGTAAGTGGGTCGTACTATTCTCTCATCCCGCAGATTTCACGCCAGTTTGTACAACTGAATTCGTCGCTTTTGCAAAGAGATACGAAGAGTTCAAAAAACTGAACTGCGAGCTTATAGGGCTTAGCATAGACCAAGTATTTAGCCACATAAAGTGGGCTGAGTGGATAAAAGAAAAACTTGGAGTCGAGATTCCTTTCCCCATAATAGCAGACGACAGAGGTAAAATAGCTGAGATGTACGGTATGATTCACCCCAACAAGGGTACGAATACAGTAAGAGCCGTTTTCATAATCGACCCGAGAGGTATAGTTAGAGCTATGCTTTACTACCCGCAAGAACTTGGAAGAAACATGGATGAGATACTGAGAATGGTTAAAGGTTTGCAAGTTAGTGACGAGAACGGAGTCGCTTTACCTGCAAACTGGCCTAACAACGAGCTAATTGGAAACAAAGTGATTATACCACCCGCTACTGACGAGAAAACGGCTAAAGAAAGATTAGAAAAAGCAAAAGCAGGAGAAATAGAGTGTTACGATTGGTGGCTCTGCTTCAAGAAACTTTAACTACTTAACTAATTTTTTGATGATGAGGGGTATTTGGTGCATTTTTTGTACGTGAACAAAAATTAATTAAGGGGTGTTGTGTTTGAAGACGCTTGAGAGTCTCGCAACGGCTTTTGCCGGAGAAAGTATGGCGAGAAATAGGTACACTTTCTACGCCAAAGTTGCAAAAGAAGAGGGGTACGTTTTTGTATCTAAGCTGTTTCTGGAAACGGCTGAAAATGAAAAAGAACACGCAGAAACTTTGATGGAAATGATGCAGGAATTTGAGGGAAATGTAGTAAAAATTGAAGCAGAATTACCCATTAAGCTTGGAAACACGGTTGAAAACCTAAAAACGGCAATAGAGGGAGAAAATTACGAACACACTAAGATGTATCCCGAATTCGCAAAAATTGCTGAAGAGGAAGGGTACAGCGAAATAGCAGAGAGGCTTAGGGCTATAGCCAAAGCAGAAGTTCACCACGAAGAGAGGTATAAGAAAGTACTCGAAACGATTGAGAAGGGATTCTTCAAAAGAGATGAAGAGGTCGCTTGGGTTTGCTTGGAATGTGGTTACGTTCACTACGGTAAAGAACCACCAGAAAAGTGTCCAAGTTGTGGTCATCCAAAAGCGTATTACGTAGCTATGGATCTGTTGAGTATATAAATTTGAGTATTAAGGAGGTGTTGAAAATGATGATTTATTCTGAAGGTGAGAAGGCAAAAAATCACAAGCCAGTTATTGAATGCCCAGAGGAAGTTAAAGCTGGTGAAGAGTTCGAATTGAGAGTTTACGTCAGTGGACATCCGAATAAAACGGAACATTCTATAAGGTGGATAGAAGTTTACTTTGAGGAGGAGGGTAGAGATTTCAACCCAATAATGCTTTCCAGATCTGCTTTTTCGGAATTTGTAAGCCCAGACGTAACTTTAAAAGTTAAGCTAGAGAGAAGCGGAAAAATCGTTGCCTTAGCTTACTGCAACAAGCACGGACTTTGGGAGGGTGAAAAAGAAGTTAAAGTGGTTTAATAATATTTTTTTTGTAGCTATGGGTGGGAATTTGGTGTATACGAAGAAATGCGAAGAAATAACAGAAGCCTTAGAGAGATGGAATTTGAAGTGCTGGAGGGAACAAAAGTTAAGTTCAAACCAAACGCTAAGGAATTAGGAGAAAAAATCGGTGAGCTAATTTAGACAAGTTATTTAAAGTGTGGAAGGAGTGTTCGAACATGGACATTGAAGAAATAATTTCGGAGTTAATTGAAGAGGAAGAAGAAATAGAGGAAGAAGAGGCTCTTGCAGAAATATTCAAGCTCGCTAACAAGCTTGTAAAGTTACTCAATGAAATAAAGAGTTACGAGATAAGAGAGGCGGCATCTCTAACGCTAATAAAAGAACTTGTAGAGGACGACGAAGTGCTAAGAGGTTTAGCAACAAAAATGCTTCAAGACATGAGTTATGGAGTAGAAGACGATTACGTTTCTTGATTTTTTGTTTTGTTTGTTTATTCAAAGTTTATTCAATCTTAACTTCTCCCGGAATTACGCACTCTATATCCTCCATCCCAGCTCTCCTAACGAGAGTGGCTAAGGCGTTATTGCTGTTTGAAAAATTGAGGCGTTTGTGGAATATAACTACACCATACTTCATTCCTTCACAAGTTGCAGCTCTGAAAACATTTTCAACATCTCTCGTTACGTAAGATGCAAAGTGCATCTCTTCAAGCATTGAAGGGGAAGAAAGCATAACGTTATCCGTTCCGATGCGCCATCCTTCGTACTCTTTCAAAAACCTATAGTTTTCAATTCTCGCTACGTCGAAAAACATGTTAGACCTTATGCAGCTAACTATCTTTATTCTTTCGTCCATCGCCCTCTTTATCTGTTTTATTTCCGCCATGTTCATGTGAACTATTGCGTCTGGTCTCAATTCTACAGCTTGATCTACATCTTTTGAATCAACTTCTCCAGCGTGAACGAAGAAGAGTTTCTTTCTTTTCTTTGCAAACTCTCTCATTTCACTCGCTTTCTCAAATCCAACATCTCTAACACTGCTTATACCGAATCCATCTGACACTTTTAACAATTCTTCCAGCTCGTTCTCTTCAGGTCTTCCGAGTGCAACGCATATTCCCGCTTTGTCAGCACTTCTCAAAGCTTTAATTCCACTAATTCCTCCTTCTCTAAAGTCAAAAGCTTTCAAAACGCCTGATAATATCATATGCTTTATAGCTTTCTCCATAGCCTGAACTATATTATCTTCGTATTCTTTCAGCACTCTGAACTTGTATCCTTTTGGCATAACGATCTCTATTCCAGAAAAAGGAGGGTCTTTTGCTACACTATCACCCAAGTGAGTGTGGTAGTTTACAAACGCTGGACAGGCTACGTAAGCCGATTTTTTGTTTGATTCTTCAAAAATAACTCCTTCACTATCTCCAGCGTATATCACTCCATTTCTCGACTCAACTTTAAAGTCGTCCCAAAAGAAAAATTCACACGAATACATTACAAACTCTTCATTTTAACGATATTCAATACTTCCTTAAACTTTTCGTGCTTCGCATCTCTCAAAAGTTCGTAGATAATTGATTCTGCTGTAGCAACTTTAACCCCTTCTTGAATCATTCTCTCTATCGCTATTTCTCTATCGTAATCGTTTCTTGACGATGTACAGTCGGCAGCTAAGAAGACTTCGAATCCATATTTTAACATATCAATTGCCGTTTGTAAAACGCATATGTGCGTCTCTATTCCAGTAAGCACAAATTTCCTGTCGCCCATAATTTTTCTCAGAAATTCGTCTTCACCCATACAACTGAAGCTCGTTTTTTCGACAACCTTACTAACGAACTCCGATAGCGGTGAAACTGTTTTTCCAAGCTTCACTTGTTCCGTAAAAGTAATTGGTAGGTTTAGAATTTTAAACGCTTTAACTATCTTATAAGTATTAAGCAAAACTTTATCCTTCTCTTGGACGTGCGGTAACAGCTTTTCTTGCATGTCTATGACAACGAGGTGCATGCTAAAAGTTGGCAGAATGAATAAAAGCTTTTCTGTTCGAGAAACCTTAAATACTTGCTAAAATACTGTTTTTATGGACTGTTATGGAATTATGGGTTATCCTGTAAAGCACTCAGTTTCACCAGCTATGCACAACGCAGCGTTTAAAGCTCTCGGTATAGAGGCTGTTTACGCGAAATTTGAAGTGAAGCCAGAAAACGTTGAAATAGCTTTAAAAGGAGCTAAAGCTCTTGGGATTAAAGGTTTAAACGTTACTATACCCCACAAAGAAGAGGTATTAAAGTTTTCAAAACCAGATGAGTTAACAGCGAAAATAGGTGCTGCAAACACTTTAAAAATTGAAGAAGAAATTCTTGCATACAATACAGATGCTTACGGAGCTATTAAAGCTCTTGAAAAAGCAGGAGTTGGTGTTTCCGGTAAAGTGGCTTTAATAGTAGGGGCTGGAGGAGCTGCAAGAGCAATAGCATTTGCACTCGTAGATAGAGGAGCCACTGTTGTTATAACAAACAGAACTGAACAGAGGGGGTTGAAACTTACACAAGACGTTAGAAAATATGGAAACTGCGTTTTTGTTCCAATAAACGATCTCGAAAACGTCAAATTTGACATATTAATTAACGCGACACCAGTTGGTATGAGTGGGTACATGCCGGGAAAATTACCTGTTGACGAAAGAATAGTAAGAGAAGGAATAGTCGTTTTTGACACAGTTTACAACCCAATGGAAACAGCTCTAATAAGGCTTGCAAAGATGAGGGGTTGTAAAGTAGTTTACGGAATAGACATGTTGGTGTATCAAGGAGCAAAATCTTTTGAGATTTGGACTGGTGTAACTCCACCAATTGATGTTATGAAAAAAGCGGCTCTAAATGCCTTAAGGGGGTGATTACTTGCTAAATGCTTTAAAGATTTCGAGAGAAGTAGCAGAAGTTGTTAGAGAGGAAGTGAGTAAAATTGCTGGTAAAAAAGAAGCGGGAATAGAAGTTGGAATGGGCAAGGATGGCACTCCAACGAAAAAAGTCGATAGGATAGCTGAAAATGCCGCTTTAAGCGTCCTTTCTAATTACGATTTAAAGGTAGTTAGCGAGGAATCTGGAGTTGTTGGAGATGGTGATGTAGTAGTTG
>Ga0256833_1000188_pt1 | contig 49068 bp, 50 predicted proteins | sample 356284metaG_FD_190535 | JGI IMG/M metagenome (GOLD analysis project Ga0256833, IMG submission 190535) | Hydrothermal vent microbial communities from Mid Atlantic Ridge, Atlantic Ocean - 356-284 | ecosystem: Environmental > Aquatic > Marine > Hydrothermal vents | place: Atlantic Ocean: Mid... | reverse complement strand
TGTGAAGGTAAGACCCCGATGGAGACCTTTTTGGGGAATGTGTCCTTGGCAAAGGAAAAAATTCATTCTAATGTAGAGGTTGATTTTGGGTTCTGACCGAGCCTGACAGATGGAGCCTCTGGAGGGGCAACTGCCAGATTAAGTCTAAACTTTTACAGATTAAACGCTCGACATTGTGAAAAATCCTGTTTCTTGCCTTAAGAATATGAACGGTATGTCGACCAACGTGCTCCTAGATTCTTAAGGTTTGCGAAGCAGGATAAAGAATTCTTTATTTCCAGCTGGGCCAAGGATGGGGCTTTCGCAAAGGCCCAAAATTTCAAAGCCCTCTTTTAGAGCAAAGCCTTTTATTTTGTATTTAACTTCTTCGTGAAGACGGGGGTCTTTTACTACACCTCCCTTCCCTACCTGCCGGGGCCCAACCTCAAATTGAGGCTTGATAAGGGCCACGATGTAGCCTTTAGATTTCAGAATATTTTTGGCAGCAGGCAGTATTTTGGTTAGGGAAATAAAACTTACATCGATGGTGACTAAATCTACCAATTCGGGAAGATCTTCTGGGCGCAAATACCGAGCGTTTATGCCTTCCATTACAATTACTCTTGGATCCTTGCGAAGTTTTTGGTGAAGCTGTCCTCTACCTACATCGATAGCGTATACTCGTGCTGCCCCTGCCTGAAGGAGACAATCTGTAAAGCCGCCAGTTGAAGCGCCAATATCAGCACAAACCAAACCCGAAACATCTAGACAAAATTCTTGAAGGGCATGGGAAAGCTTAAGGCCTCCTCGGGAGACAAAAGGAAGCCCTTTTCCACGTATTTCTATACGAGATTCCGGAGAAATTTTGGTACCAGCTTTATCTATTCGTCGACCATCAACGTAGACTTCTCCAGCCATGATGAGAGCCCGGGCCTTTTCACGACTTTCAGCCAGCCCTCGTTCTACCAAAAGTTTATCTAGACGCTCCTTTCTCACTTGCTTTGACAGGCCCTCTGTATCTCCGAAGCCAAAAAATTAATTGTTTCTTCTTCAGAAAGTAGAAAGGCTTCTTTTTGAGTTCGAGGTTTTATTTCTACCTTTCCTTCGCTTTTAAACTTTTTTCCCAGCACGATACGATAAGGAAGACCAATGAGATCGGCATCTTTAAATTTGACTCCCGGACGTTCATCTCTTTCGTCCCAAAGGACTTCTACCCCCTTTTCCCAGAGGGCATGATAAAGCTTTTCGGAAGCCTCAAAGAGCTCTTGATCCCCCGGTCCTAATGTAAGAAGGGCCACGTGGAAAGGAGCCAGGGCTAAAGGCCAAATAATGCCGTTTTCATCGTGATTTTGTTCGATGGCAGCGGCTAGGGTGCGAGAAACCCCGATTCCATAACAACCCATTACAAATGGTTTTTCTTTGCCATCACGATCAAGAAAGGTTGCTCCCATGGCCTCGCTATATTTAGAACCCAATTTGAAGACATGTCCTACTTCTATGCCACGGGTAAGTTCTAAAGGTTTTCCACAACGAGGGCAAAGGTCCCCCTGGGTGACATTTCGTAAGTCGTAAAAAGAGTCAATCTCAAAATCGCGAGGACTATTTACGTTTATGTAATGGGCGTCTTTTTCATTAGCTCCGGTAACAAAATTTTTTAGCCCTGCTACAGCTTTATCAGCAATTATGACTATCCCGCTAAGTCCTATCGGGCCAGCAAAACCTACAGGTGCTCCGGTAAGCCTTTCTACAGTTTCGGCATCGGCCATTTCTACCACTTCAGCTCCTAGGGCACGTCTTAATTTTACTTCGTTTAGTTCATGATCTCCGCGAATCAAAATGGCGTAAGGTTTATTATCTACAAGATAAATTAGGGTCTTGACCAATTTCCAGGTCGGCACTCCAAGAAATGCCGCTACATCTTCAACTCTTTTAACATCGGGGGTAGAGACCTTTTCTAAGGTTTTTTCTTCCTCTTCTGGGTAAGAAAAATTTTGTACCGCTTCTGCCATTTCAAGATTGGCGGCATAACCACAGGAAGGACAAGAGACAATGACGTCTTCTCCTGTCTCTGCAAGTACCATAAATTCGTGGGATTCTTCCCCCCCGATAGTCCCGGTATCAGCTAGCACTGCAGTGAAGCGCAGGCCACAACGTGAAAAGATACGTTCGTAGGTTTCATACATAAGACGATAGCTTTTATTAAGCCCTTCTTCGTTAGCATCGAAGCTATAGGCATCTTTCATGATGAATTCTCGCCCTCTCATGAGCCCAAAGCGAGGGCGTATTTCATCACGAAATTTAGTGGCAATCTGGTAAAGGATAAGAGGAAGCTGACGATAGGAACGAATCTCTCCGCGCACTAGGTCTGTGATAACCTCCTCGTGGGTAGGGCCCAGACAAAAATCGTGCTCTTTGCGGTCTTTGAAGCGCAAGAGCTCTTTCCCAAATTTGTCCCAACGGCCAGTCTCCTTCCAGAGCTCAGCAGGCTGTACTAAAGGGAGCAATATTTCTTGGGCGCCGGCGCGGTTCATTTCTTCACGTACGATGTTTTCTACTTTACGGAGAGCCCGTAATCCCAACGGTAAAAAACTATAAATTCCTGAAGCAAGGCGCCGAATCATTCCCGCTCGAAGCATGAGTTTATGGCTTACCACTTCGGCTTCTGCTGGGTCCTCTCGAAGGGTGGGCAAAAAATATCTACTAAGTCGCATTTTAAACCTCCTCTTTTGAGCCTCATCTGTAATCTAACAAGCCCCAAGAATTTTTCACTTCTTGGTTCTCTTTCAGTGGTCAAAGCTCATTTAAACTGCTAAAAGTAAAATTATGAAAATAGCTATCTGTGGAAAAGGTGGAGTCGGAAAATCTACGATTGCAGTCCTTCTTTGTGAGGCCCTATTGGATAAGGGGTTTCAGGTGCTGGCTATCGATGCTGATCCAAGCCCCCATTTAGCAAGGCTTTTGGGTTTTGCTGAGGCTGAAAAAATAGTTCCTATTGCAGAGATGAAAGAACTTTTGGCTACCCGTGCAGAAAAAGACGGCCCTTTTTATTCTCTGAACCCCAAAGTAGATGATCTTCCAGAAAAGTTTATGCTCAAAAGAGATGGTCTCAAATTGATGGTGTTGGGAGCAGTGCGAGAGGCAGGAGGAGGTTGTGCCTGCCCAGAACAAACCGTTTTACGAAGACTTCTTTCCCTTCTTCTCCTTCAGAGTCAAGAGGCTGTGGTAGTAGATATGGAAGCCGGAGTTGAACACTTTGGCCGAGCTACCGTTTCGGCTATCGATGCCGTATTGGTAGTGGTCCAACCATACCGAGGCAGTATAGAGACTGCCAAACAAATTGCCCGTATGGCCCAGGATTTGAAGATTCCCCGTATTTATTTCGTAGGTAACCTTCTTGCCACCGCCGAAGATGAAAGCTTTCTCAAAGAAGAACTGGGAGTTAGCCCTTTGGTTTCTTTTCCTCGAGATGAAGAAATCCTTCAATTAGAAAGAAAAGGAATTCCCCTAAAAGAGGCTCAAGGACTGGCCAAAACCACCGCTTTTAAACTCGCTGAAGAACTTTTAAAACATCTCCAAGATGGAACTTAAAGACGTCCAAAACTTGCCAGACCATCGCCAGATAGAGATTGATAAAGTTGGGATTAAGGGAATCCGTTACCCTATTTCCGTTTTGGACCGTAAAAAGGGCGTACAACATACCGTAGCGGTAATCAATATGTATGTAGATTTGCCGCACCACTTCAAAGGGACCCACATGAGCCGCTTTATAGAAATTCTGAATGAATACCGCCATGAAATTCATATCAAAAAGATTCTCCGTATCTTACAAGAAATGCGAAAACGTCTTTGTGCCAAGGTAGCTCATCTGGAAATTTCTTTTCCCTTCTTTTTAGAAAAATTGGCTCCGGTTTCAAAGGCACCTGCTCTTATGGAATACGGATGCAAGATTTATGGTTCTTTAGGGGAGGATTTTCGTGATTTGATCCTTGAAGTTCGTGTCCCAGTGATGACCGTTTGCCCCTGCTCGAAAGAAATTTCTTCTCGTGGAGCACATAATCAAAGGGGGCTTGTAAGGGTAAAGGTCCGTTTTAAAAAATTCGTCTGGATTGAAGAACTAATCGAAATAATAGAAAAATGCGGATCATCCCCGGTTTACCCCCTCCTCAAACGCCCTGATGAAAAATTTGTAACAGAGTGGGCTTATGATCATCCTATGTTTGTAGAAGATGTAGTACGAGAAGTGTGTAAACGCCTTTTAGAACACCCAGAAATCACCTGGTTCGTAATAGAGGCGGAGAATTTTGAATCTATACACGCTCACAATGCTTATGCCTATATCGAACGTTGTAAAAGCTAAGCTGTTTGTTCTTGGTCTTCTACCTCCAGTTCCAATTCAAAAAAGCTCTCTCCACAATCATAGCATTTGACATCTAAGGTGTTGCCCATAAGAGAAACATATATTTCATCGCATCCGCAGGATGGACACGGTCCTTGTACCTGTTCTTCGACAATTTTTTTGATTTCATCTTGGATTTCCGCTGGAATATCCGGATCAAAGAATATTTTCACGGTTCCCTCCTCTCTAAAGCGCCTGCATCTTAACAATCGCTTTATATATTGTAAAGCGCTTGAAGGCTTTTTTTAAGGATTTTTACTCAAAAATTTGTAATTTTTTTGCCTTTTGTAAAGGGAGTAAAAGTGTAAAACACGACGCACATAGGTTTGGGTTTCAGCAAAGGGAGGAATTCCTCCATAACCTTTTACCTTTTCTGGCCCGGCATTATAGGCGGCAAGAACTAAAGCGAGTTCTCCAAATTCTTCGAAAAGATCACGTAGGAAAGCCGCTGCCCCACGCAAATTCTCCTGAGGGTTAAAAACATTGGCGACAAAATAATCTGAAGCAGTCTCTGGCATGAGTTGCATAAGGCCACAGGCCCCTTTAGAAGAAACAGCATAGGGGTCAAAATTGGATTCTACTCTAGCAATAGCCATGAGAAGGGCCGGATCAAGGCCATATAAAGACCCTATTTCGAAAAATAGCTTTTCGTTTAGAGATGATAAAGAACCCTCGGGGGTTTTTTCAAAGGGGTGGTTTGTGGGAATGTTTGTTAGATGAAGTACACCATTTTCATCACGGTAGTAGTAAAGTTCGGCCTGCAGAAAGGATGGCAAGAAAAGGATGGCTAGCCCACAGAGGAAGCCGCAGAACCTTTGGAAGCCAAAAACTTTTGACGACATTCTTCGCTGCAAAAGTAGTAAACCTTTCCCTTCCAAATAACCGTATACGCTTCTTTTTTGGCGCAATAAACACCGCAGACCGGATCTCTTACCAATTTATCGGTCACTGCAGGAAGGGAACTTGAAGGAGCTTTTTTTGAAGAAGTTTTAGGACGCAAATTCTTAAAATCTCGCCAAAGAGAACGGGCTGCCCAATAAATTACCAACAAAAGAATGATAATCAGCAATAATCGTAACATAAATGCTTAAAACCTCTAATTTTAGCCCTTTCTTTTGGGGGGAGATCTTCCCACAGGGCTTTAAAGCTTTTTTTTAACATAGGATGTTTTTCGTGCGGGATCAATTCCAAGAGTGGCCCCAAGACAAAGGCCCTTTCGTGGAGTTTGGGGTGAGGAATTTTTAACACCTCCCCCTCTAAAATCAGATCTTCATAGAGAAGGAGATCCAGGTCTAGGGTGCGGTCAGATATTCTACCGGTACGCACCCTTCCGCAGGACAATTCTATCTCCCAAAGAAGGAAAAGAAGGGCCGGCGGAGAAAGGGAGGTCTTTATTTCACAAACCAGGTTAAAAAACCAATTGGAAGAGGAAAACCCCACGGGCGGAGTAAGATAGATCCGGGAACAGCGTGAGATCCGGACCGGGGCTTTTTGTTCAAGCCTCCGGAGGGCTTCCCGACAGAAGTATTCCCGGTTTCCGAGATTGGAGCCGATGCCAATGAAAACCCGTTTTATAACTTCAGGGAAGCGATGCGTTCCAGGGCCTCCTGTAGGCGATTTTTGTCTACAGTTAAGGCTATGCGAAAGAATCCCTCTCCGGGCTCTCCAAAACCGTTCCCGGGGGTAACGACTATACCGGCTTCTTGAAGAAGCTTCGCAGCAAAATTTGTAGAAGTGTAGCCTTGAGGGACTTTAGCCCATACATAAAAAGTGGCTTTGGGGGATTCTACTTCAAAGCCCAAGTCTTTAAGCCCCTTGATTACCACGTCGCGCCTTTCTCTAAAGATTTGCCGAAATTCTTCCACACAGCTTTGATCTCCAGAAAGGGCGGCGATACCTGCTTCTTGAACAGCCTGAAAGGCCCCTGAATCTATGTTGTTTTTTACTTTTGTAAGGCCAGCGATAAGGGTTTCGTTTCCCACTGCAAAGGCGATACGCCAGCCTGTCATACAATAAGTTTTAGAAAGGCTGTGAAATTCTATTGCTACCTCTCGAGCCCCGTCTACTTCCAGGATACTCGGGGGTCTAAAATCATCAAAATAAAGTTCGGTATAGGCAGCATCATGGGCCACGATGAGATTGTTTTTGTGGGCAAAATTGACCACTTTGGCAAAAAAATCTCGGCTTGCCACCGCAGCAGTAGGGTTGTTGGGATAATTAAGCCAGAGAATTTTGGCACGCGCTAAGATGTTTTCAGGGATATTATCTAAGTCTGGCAAAAAATCGTTTTCTGGGAGGAGGGGAAGATAAAATGTTTCCCCACCGGCAAAAAGGGTTCCAATATGGTAGACCGGATAGGCCGGGGTAGGCACTAAAACCACATCTCCCGGATTAACAAAAGCAAGAGGAAAATGAGCAATACCTTCTTTGGAACCGATGAGGGTCACAATCTCTTTAACAGGGTCCAGCTTGATACCGAATCGTTTTTCAAACCAAGAGGCTGCTGCCTCCCGAAAAGCAAGCATTCCTACGCTTGAGGGATAGTGATGATTTTCGGGTTTTTTAACAGCTTCTACCGCAGCCTCTACAATATGGGCAGGGGTGGGAAGATCCGGATCTCCCACCCCTAGATCTATCACATCTATTCCTTTGGCCTGCACTTCGGCCTTCATGCGATCGAGTTCTACAAAAAGATAAGGAGGAAGCTTTTGCAAGCGTTCAGAAAAAGAGAACATAAAAACCTCCTTTAGCGCTCCCGCTTGCCCTCGATAAACTCCATCACCATCTGCCGGGCAACATCATCGGGATATTGTTTTGGAGGATGTTTCATAGTGTAAGCCGAGATAGAAATCAAGGGTCCGGCAATACCACGATCTTTAGCAAGTTTGGCACAACGAATGGCATCCATAGCAGAACCGGCAGAATTTGGTGAATCTTCCACACTAAGTTTTAACTCGATGTACATGGGAACACCCCCAAAGAGTTCGCCTTCTAAGCGGATATAAGCAATTTTGTTGTCTTTAAGCCAGGGAATCCAATCCGAGGGTCCGATATGAATGTTGTCTGCCCCGATATCATAAGGAAGAAGCGAGGTGACAGCTTCGGTTTTAGATATCTTTTTGGTTTTAAGACGTTCGCGGGCCAACATATTGAGGAAATCTGTATTACCACCAAAATTTACTTGGTAAGACCGTTTAAGAGGAACTCCCCGATCTACCATAAGCTTGGTAAGGACGCGATGGACGATGGTGGCTCCCACCTGGCTTTTGATGTCATCTCCGACTGCGGGTACCCCGGCCTCTTCAAAGCGTTTTCCCCATTCTCCAGAAACAATAAAGGTGGGCATAGCATTTACAAAGGCTACTCCAGCCTTAATACAGGCTTCGGCATAAAATCTGGCAGCCTTTTCTGAACCTACAGGCACATAATTGATCAGAACGTCGGCCCCGGTTTCTTTAAGAATTGCAACCACATTTTCCAGTTCATCTTCCTTTTCTTCTGAAAGGACAAAGGTTTTATCTTCGGGATACTGATTCATGTGAGGGGCGAACCCATCAAGCACTTTTCCTTTACGCACTTTGACCCCGAGTTTAGGCACGTCGGGATAAAAGACAGTAGTACAATTAGGCGGGGCAAAAATTGCTTCGCTTATGTCTTTACCGACTTTTCGGCTATCTATATCCCAGGCCGCTACAACCTCTACATCCCAAGGTTTGTAGCCACCTATTTCGGGAAACATTACACCTTGTGTAGGATCAAGACCGGACTCTCGGTAATAAAAGATGCCCTGGATAAGAGAGCTTGCGCAATTTCCCACTCCCGCAATCGCCAGACGAACTTTCTTTTCTGCCATTTCCTTCCCCCTTTCAAAAAATTAAACCTTTTCAGGTTGAAAAATAGAATTTTTGGCTCTGAGATCAAGCCGTGCCAAAAATGTTTATTAATCGGATCGTCGACAAAAATCTACAAAAATTTGAGCCACCGGTGACAAAATGTGACCTTTGGGTGTGATAAGATAAAAGTACCTTTCAATTTCAAAAGGAAGAGAAAGTTTCATTACAGAACCTCTTTCTATATCTTCTTCTACCGCAATCTCTGAGACAAAAGCCGCTCCAAGCCCAGCTTTAACAGCTTGTTTGACGGCTTCGGTAGAACCGAGCTCCGCTACAATGTGACATTCTTCCGGAGAAAGGCCCTCTTCCCGGAGTTTTTCTCGTACTACCAGCCAGGTTCCCGAGCCCTCCTCGCGAACCAAAAGAGGAATTTCCAAAAGCTCCTTTATGGTCACTTCTTTGGTTTTAGCAAAAAATTTGGGGGGTGCAATGAGTACAATGCGATCTTCCCAAAGAGGTTCAAAATGGAGATCTTTCTCTGAGATTTTAGCTCCAACTACCCCCAGATCCAGCTCCCCCAAAGCTACTTGACGCGTTATTTCTTGAGTATCTGCTATTTTGAGGGTGATCTTGATGGCCGGATATTCCTTTTGGAAGGTACTCAGAACTCCCGGTAAGATGTACTGTCCAGGGATGGTGCTTCCCCCGAGAAAGAGAGTCCCTTGCCCGCCTTTAGCAAAAAGGAATATTTCGCGCTCAAGTTCCTCGGAAAGTTTTAGCAGCCGTTTGGCATAACGGTAGAGAAGTTCTCCGGCCCTAGTAGGGCGGACCTCTCGGGTATGACGGTCAAAAAGAGGGACCTGAAAATATTCTTCAAGACTCCGAATATGACCAGAAACAGTAGGCTGGGAAAGATGGCACCTTTGAGCAGCGCGGGAAAAACTTTCTTCTTCTATTACAGCTATAAAAACGGCTAACTTATGTAAATCAAGCATTTTGAGTTTCAAAAGTGCCCAAAACAGCTTCCCTGACCTTCGGGGGAAGAATCTTTGTTCCAAGTTCTACGATTTTTTTGATTACCGGGACGATATCTTCCTCGCCTTCCCAATAAGCTCGCAAGATTTCTTCGTCTGTATGATACAGGAGACGAAGAAGGGCAAGAGCTACCAAATAGAGATCATCTACCATCCCGAAGAAAGGAATCATATCGGGTATAAAATCTACAGGGTTCAAAAGATAAGCGATAGCCGCCACCAAAATGGTCTTATCTTTGAAGGGAACACGTTTGTCTTTTAGAAGCCCCAAAAGAAGTTTTAAAAACTTGGGCACCATTCCTGTATAGCGTTTAATTTCGGTAAGATTCAATTCCAGCCTCCCCATGATTTATTGGTAATTCCTATGAAAGTTTCTGAAAAATGATATAATTTTAAAAAGTTCCACGCAACTCTAAAGAAAATGAAGCGAATAAAGAGGCGATTTACAAGGACCATTTATGTAGGAGAGGTACCGGTTGGCGGAGGTCATCCGGTAGTGGTGCAGTCTATGACCAATACTGACACCCGTGATATTTCGTCCACAGTGGCTCAAATTAAGCGTCTTGAAGAAGTAGGCTGTGAGATCATCCGGGTGGCAGTGCCGGACGAAGAAGCGGCAAGGGCTATTTGTCAGATCAAAAAAAAGATCCAAATCCCTCTCGTTGCAGATATTCATTTCGACTGGCGTTTGGCAATTGCGGCTCTTGAGGCCGGAGCCGATGGTTTGCGGTTTAATCCTGGAAATATAAAAGGGCTTGAAAATGTCCGTAAAATTATCCTTGCGGCAAAAGAACGAGGAGCAGCGGTGCGGGTAGGGGTGAATGCGGGCTCTCTTGAGAGGGAGCTTTACCGAAAATATGGTGGTGCAACCCCAGAGGCCCTAGTAGAAAGTGCTCTTCGCCACTTAGATTTTATTGTAGGAGAGCTGGGTTTTGAAAATCTCAAAGTTTCTCTTAAATCTTCTGACGTGTGGACTACAATCGAGGCCTATCGTCTCTTTGCAGAAAAGAGCGATTTTCCTCTTCATCTTGGAGTTACCGAGGCAGGAGGTCTTATTGCAGGGACAGTTAAAAGTGCTTTTGCTCTTGGTCTTTTGCTCTCCGAAGGAATTGGCGATACCATTCGGGTTTCCCTTACCCGGGACCCAGAAGAAGAAGTCCATGTAGCCTATGAAATTTTGCGAGCCGTGGGGTTGCGACAAAGGGGGCCGGAGATTATTTCTTGCCCTACTTGTGGACGTTGTGAAATAAATCTTTTTCCTATCGCTGAGGAGGTAGAAAAATTTGCCCGCGGTATCTCTCAACCTTTAAAGCTCGCGGTAATGGGTTGTATAGTAAACGGCCCCGGGGAGGCTAAAGAGGCTGATGTAGGCCTGGCAGGGGGAAAAGGAGTAGGAATTATTTTCCGTAAGGGGAAAATCATCAAAAAGGTCTCGGAAGAGGAGATCCTCCCTGTTTTTTTCGAGGAGGTAAAACGTCTTCTCAAAGAGAATCCCGAATTTTAAGGGCCAACTGATAGATTAGTTTTTTGGGGGCCTTTGTCTCTGAGGCTACTTTTTGGACCACCTCTTTAAGGCTTAAACCTTCCCTAAAAGCCTCTTTGAGGGCTTCTTTAAGTTTTTCTTCGCTATGGAGGCTTTGAGATTTGGAAGCTCCTGCTAAAACAATAGTAAACTCCCCCCGGGGTTTTTCTTGAGAAAATCTCTGGCAAAGGGAAGAGAGGCGAGTTAGAAGATACTCTTCGTGACGTTTAGTCATTTCGCGAGCCAAAAATACCTCCCGGTCTCCCAGGATATCTAGAGCATCCTTAAGGGAGGCCTCCAGACGATGTGGGGCTTCAAAAAATACGAGAGGACGTTTTTCGGCTATCATCTCGTAAAAAAGGGCACGGCGTTTGGTAACTTTAGCAGGAAGAAAACCGAGAAAGACAAAACCGTCTTTTAAGGAAAAGCCACTTACTGAAAGGGCACAGGAAAGGGCCGAAGGCCCTGGAATAGGTACTACTGGTAAGTTTTCTTTGTGGGCTTCTCTTACCAGAAGGGCTCCGGGATCTGAGAGGGCAGGAGTGCCAGCCTCACTTACCAAGGCAATACTTTTTCCCTCTTTAAGGGCATTAATCAGGGCCGGGACACGTTCCCTTTCATTGTGTTCGTGATAAGAGATGAGCTTAGGGCCTTTGAGGCCAAAATGATTGAGGAGCTTTAAGGTTGTTCGGGTATCTTCTGCTGCTATAAGATCGACTTTTTGAAGGGTTTCGAGGGCCCGAGAGGTAATATCTTTTAGATTACCTAGAGGAGTTGCGACCACGTAAAGAATGCCGGGCTCAGTTTTGGGAAGCTCGATAGACATGGAGTATGCGCTGTAAAGCTGTAAGATTAGCTAAAACTGCAATGATGATGAGAGATACAGTGACCCATTCCAAAAGGAGCCCTAAAGTAAGGATTGCAAGCCTTTCAAAGCGGGTAAGAAGACCCACTTTACATTCCAACCCCAAGGCTTCGGCCCTGGCTCGGGCGTAACTTACCATAAGAGAGCCGGTGAGGGCGAAAAAAGCAAGCAGGGCCCAATTTCGGGCCCCATTCTCCAAAGACAAATAGAGAAGGCCTCCAAAGATAGCGATTTCGGCATAACGGTCAAGAGTAGAATCCAAAAAGGCACCAAAGAGTGATTGTTTTCCGGAACGGCGTGCTAGCAGGCCATCGATAGCATCAAGCGGACCAAAAAGGAGGAGTAAGAACCCAGCTAGGCGCAAATGCCCCAAAGCGAGGGCTATGCCCACGGTTACACATCCCAAAAAGCCAGCAAGAGACACGGCGTTAGGGTGAATCTTTAAGCGGGCCAAAAAATCTGCCACCGGAGCCAAAAAAGGGCGACTAAGCTCCCTTACGCGATCTGTTAAGGTAAAGGTGGCCATAAAATACTCCTTTAGAAACCAATAATAACCCTGAAAAGTTCTCCAAGCCAAGCCTTCAAGTAATTTTCAAAAGGGGCTAAGGTTAAAATATGAAAGAGTTTCTACTCGAAATGTTAGCGATAGGAATTTTTGTAGGTTTTTTGTGGCTTTATCTAGAGTGGCGGGCGCGCAAATAGTTGCATTGCCCCCAAAAATTTATAAGCTGCATCTATGTCACAAAAGTTTGACCGACAGGGGGTTTTACTCCTTCGACTCCCCAACTGGGTGGGGGACGCGGTGATGGCCTCCCCTGTATTAGTTAATCTATTAGCCTCTTATGAGGGCATAGCCCTCATCGGACGACCTCACGTATTGGGGCTTTTCCAAGGGCTTCCCGCCTTAAAAGGGTTATTTTCTCTGCCACCTGGGAGAAGGAACCTTATTTTGTTGGCGCGAAAAATTAAAGGCCGTTTCAAGTGTGGGCTCCTCCTACCAAATTCTTTTTCTTCGGCCTTGCTGTTTTTTTTAGCTCGGGTGAAGTTTCGAGCCGGCTATGTGGCAGACGGAAGGCGACTTCTTTTGACACATCCTGTCAAAAAGCCGTATCGTTGCCTCCACCAGCGCGATTATTATTTGAAACTTCTAGAAGCTTTAGGTTTTGAAACGCCTTTTAAAAGTTTAAGGCTTTTCCTTCCTGAAGAAGCGATAAAGCGTGCTGAAAGCTTTCTTACGGAGTTGCCGCCCCCCAGGGCAATAATAGCTCCGGGAGCCGCCTTTGGTCCGGCTAAGTGCTGGCCGCTTTATCGTTATCGGGCCCTTGCTTACCATTTGCGCCGCAAGGGTTTTAGCATTGTGGTAGTAGGTAGTGCTGCGGAACATGAGGCTGGAAAAGAGATTGCTAAAGATTTGGCAAGGGCACGTAACCTTTGTGGCCTTCTGGATTTGGCCACTACTGCTGCGGTGATTACTAAGGCCGATCTTTTTGTGAGCAACGATTCCGGATTAATGCATGTGGCGGCAGCCTTACGGGTGCCTCAAGTTGCTATTTTTGGTTCGACAGATCCTAAAATTACCGGCCCCTTAAACCCTAAAGCACGGATCATTAAGGCCGATGTCTCTTGCAGTCCGTGTTTTGCTAGGACATGTAAGCGTGGATACCTTTGCTTTGAAAAAATTCAAGTAACAGAAGTTTTGGAGGCTTGCTGGCAGGTGGTGAGATGAAACGCCCCGTTGTCTTTTTAGATCGTGATGGTACTATCAATGAAGAAGTGGGATATTTGAACCACATAAGCCGTTTTAAACTCTTGCCTCGTGTAGGTGAGGCTTTAAGAATCCTTAAAGAAGCCGGATTTGCAACGGTACTTGTGACCAACCAAAGTGGTGTGGCGCGGGGCTTTTTTCCGGCTTCCTTGGTAGAAGAAATACACCAGCGCCTTCAAGAAGAACTTTCTCGTTTTGGGGCTAAACTCGATGCCATTTACTACTGTCCACATCATCCTAACGATGGCTGTCGCTGCCGGAAGCCCAAACCAGGCATGGTTGAAAGAGCTGTTAAAGACCTTGGACTGGATCTTTCCCGGGCCTTTGTAATTGGTGATCGTTTTACCGATCTTCTCTTGGCCCGCGAAATAGGTGCTAAAGGGGTCTTGGTACTTACCGGTTATGGGCGGGGAGAATTAACTTATTATCTTCCCAAAATCGGTCTTGAGCCGGATTTAGTAGCGGAAGATCTCCTGGAAGCCGCCCTCAAAATTCTATCCTATGAAAATACTTCTTGTTAAGCTTTCCTCTTTAGGAGACGTTATCCATTCTTTGCCAGTGCTTTCAGCCCTTAAAACTTCTTTTCCCGAGGCAGAGATTGATTGGGCGGTAGAAGAACCCGCTGCCGAAATCCTAGAGAATCACCCTTTTCTTGAGCGCCTTTTAATCTTTCCTCGAACCCGAATTTTGGAAGAACTTCGAAGGGGTTCTCTATTTGAGACGCGGCGTTTTTTAAGATTTTTGCGTCAGAAGCCATATGATGTAGTGCTTGACCTTCAAGGGCTTCTCAAAAGTGGTCTGCTAGTGGGTCTTGCACGCGGTAAGGTTAAGATCGGTTTTGCTAACCACCGTGAAGGGAGTCCTCTTTTTTACAATTTCAAGCTTCCGCCCTATGATCCCGATATGCACGCTGTAAAACGCTATCTTTTGGTCCTCAAAATCTTCGGGATTGAACCCCAAAAAGTAACTTTTCCTCTTCCACCAGTGCCTTCTTTGGCAAAATTGAAAAGTAAATTTGGCCTTCCGGAGCGGTTTGCTGTATTTATTCCGGTAGCTCGGTGGCCTTCCAAGCTCTGGACAATCTCAGGCTGGCGAACTTTGGCGTACAGATTTGCAAAAGAGGGTTTAGCCCCGATAATTGTAGGTTCTGAAAAAGACGCTCCCTATGTTCAAAAGATCCTTTCTGAAGCGCCCGGACGATCTCTTTGTGGAAAGATCCGGCTTTTAGAGCTAGCAAGTCTTTTACAAGGTGCAAGCCTTATTGTATCAGTCGATACTGGTCCCATGCATCTTGCAGCGGCGTTAGGGAAAACGGTGATTGCTCTTTTTGGTCCTACTGCTCCTTGGCGCACAGGACCTTTCGGAGAACAACACCAGGTAATTTTTAAAAGACTCCCGTGTAGTCCTTGTTTTCAAAAGGTGTGTTCTCGTCGATCCTGTATGGAAGAGATAAGCCCGCAAGAAATATTGAATGCTTGTGGTTTTTAATGTGGTTTTTAATGGCTTCGCTTGGGAAGCAAAATTTTTAAAAGTCCTTCTTCAAATATTGCCTCCGCTCCCTCTGAGGTTACGGGAAAAGGAAGCCTGATAAGACGCTCAAAAGGGCCGTATTCTCCTTCGAGCTGATAGACGCGTCCTTTAACCGGCAAGGCTCGATATCCTTTAACGTAGAGGAAATGGCCGTCGAGCCGAATATCAAAGCGTTCCCTTTGCGCTCCGGGACAAGTTATTATTACCATTAAGGCTTGCGGGATCTCAAAGATGTCTACCTGGGGAATCCAGGTTTCTTGAACAGGGAGGCAACGGAGCTGATAGTAAAAAAGTTCGCCCAAATAGGCTTGCATCTGATGTTGAAATTTACTAAGGCCCTCACTCCAAAGGATGCGAATAACAGCCATTTCCTCCTCCATTAAAAAATCTTGTTTACGGGCTTACATAAAGGCCTAAATTCCGTCCCTTCGTATCGAAAAACGCCGACACTTCCGGGAATTAGTCCGTAATGGTCATCTGTAGATAGAAAGTAAAGTCCTGTCAAACCTTTGACAAGGCCTGCTTTTTCGAGGCCACGAACCCAATTGCGCCTGTTATGCCACAGACCTTTTTGTAAAAAAAGAAGGGCATCGGTATAGGCGGCAAAGATAGGATCTCGCAAGGTTCCAGCCTTTTTACGCCATCTTTCAAAAAATCTGCGAATTTTTTGAGGATAAAGCCCTTTTTCGGCCAAAAAAGAAGCCCCTACAAAGGGTAAGCCGTAAAGGCCGGCATTTTTTAGCAGAAAATTTTCGCGGGCCACAAAATGGGGAAAAAAAACCGGCAAACCGAAATTGTAAGTTGCTAAATTTTCTGCCACTTTAGCTGCCGCTTTGGGAGGAGCCCAACATATTACAGCTTCGCATCCTAGAAGTGCTTCTAAATGATAGGAAACATCGGTATCGTGAACTCCAAAGTAGCGTTTATCCTGAATGCGAAGGCCGTATTCAACCGCATAGGCCAGAAGCCATTTTTCTCCCTCCTTTCCAAATCTATCTTTGGTGAGAAGAAGACCTATGTTTTTAAGCCCCTTCTTTTTTAGGCACCGGTAGAGGACTTTGACAGCGGCTCTCGAAGAGATACCGGTACGAAAATAGGGACCAAAGGGTCTTCCAATCTCTTTTACCGGATAAAATTCACCTGAAGTTACGATGATTGGCATAGAAAAAAGACGGGTTTCTTTCAAAAGTTCAGGGGCACAAGAGGGGTCAAAAGGCCCTATAAGGACCTTGACTCCATCCCAATAAGCTTCTTCGACAATTTTCCGCATAGTGCGACATTTCCCTTTTGAATCGTAGAAAATAAGGCTTATAGAGGGGAAAAAACGAAGCCTCAGCTCTTCAAGCCAGCCTTTCAAAGCTTGGCCCTTAACAGTTTCTTTCCCCGAGAGGGGAAGAATCACACCGGCCCTTAATTTTGCCCATGTAGGCTCTATTCCCAGGAGAAGAAAGGCTAGGAGCCAGCAAAAAGTTAATTTTTCAAGATCTTTTAAGCTTTGCAAGATATTTTCTGGCAATACGGGCCTGTTCTGTTCGGGGATATAATCTTACCAGTTTTTTGAATACTATGGTAGCAGCTTCAGTATCTCCCAACCGCAAAAAGGCCAGCCCTTGCTTAAGCAAGGCGGCAGGCACTTTGCCACTGCGGGGGAATTCATCAATTACTTTTTGATATTGCAAAATAGCGTCCTCATAGAGTTTGCGCTGGTAAAGACATTCTCCTATCCAAAAGGTGGCGTTGGCTGCTCGTTTCCCGCGCGGGTACTTTTGGAGGTATTCTCTAAAAAGGGCCTGAGCCTCTTCATATTTCTTTTGGCGGTAAAGGCTCAGGGCCTTCTTGTAGAGAGTTTCTTCGTCAAGTGGCTTTTTCTTTTGAGGGCTAGCCTTTTTGGTTTTTTTGGGAGAAAGGGCCCTTTCCACTTGGTCAAGACGGGCGAGCACCTGTTTTTGAAATGCTTGGAAGGCTTCACGATCCTGTCCTTGTTGGTAGAGAAGCTGCTCCAGCTGTCCGGTAAGACGCATTTGTTCTGCTTGAAGCTTCTCAAGTTCAGAGAGTAATTCTACCTGCCTTTCACTTAGTTGATCCATCTGTTTTCGGCTTTTTTCAAACCGTTGCCAATCATCATTAAGGCGGGCCACTTCAGTCTCAAGGGCTGTCAAACGTTTATCAAAGGCATCAAGACGGGTGTTAACTTGGTAAATTTGGGCCCGAAGGGCCTCAATATCTTGTTGTTGGGCCACACAACCCGAAAATATTAAGGTCCCTAATATGAGCAGGAAAAGCCCCTTCCTAAAGCGCATATTTTGAGTTGTAGTCTGAGGTCTTTTAAGCGTCAAGTTTAAGCTCTCCTTTAAGGGCAGATATATTTTCTTCCCCTAAAGAAAGAAGAAGCTCCTTGAGTTCCTGTAAAATGCGGGTAGCACTTTGAGGGTCAAGGAGATTGGCGGTCCCTACCTGCACGGCGCTTGCTCCACAGAGAATATATTCGAGAACGTCTTTCCCACTCGTAATACCCCCGCAGCCAAAGATAGGGGTTTTAAAGCGTTGCCAGAGATCAAAAACGAGTTTGAGGGTTAGGGGTTTAATAGCCGGGCCTGAGAGTCCTCCAAAGGTCCGAGAAAGAGCAGATTTTCGCCGCCAAACATCTATTGCCATAGCGGGGTAAGTATTGGCTACGGTAAGGGCGTCTGCTCCTTCAGAAAGGGCGGCATGGGCCACTTCAAAGATAGGCCCTACAGGAGAAAGCTTTACTACTAAGAACCCTTTGTAAATTTTTCGCACTTCACGGACAAGTTCTTTCACCGCTCCGGGATCATGGGCAAAAGAAAGCCCTCCTTTTTCTACGTTCGGGCAGGAAATATTGAGTTCTAGGCCGGCAAAGGGCAAAGTGGCTAACCTGCTAATTATTTCCAGAAATTCAGAGACACTTTCTCCGAAAATATTGACTAAGATGTTAGGCTGCAAAGAGGAGAGCCACGGCCATATATATTTGCAAAAGGCTTCTACGCCGGGGTTTTCGAGCCCGATAGCGTTTATAAGCCCGCAAGGGGTCTCTGCCAGACGCGGAGGAGGATTCCCCTGTCGGGGCTTTAGGGAAAGCCCTTTGGTAAAAACTCCTCCCAAAAGTGAAAGATCAAGGTGTTTTCGAAGTTGTTCTCCAAAACCCCAAGTCCCCGAAGCCAGGAAAATGGGGTTAGGAGCCCTTAAGGGGCCAATTTTTACCGTAAGATCCATAATTCAAATCTTAGTCTTTTAAAAAGAGAATTACCAGGAAAAAAGATCAAGGGCACGATATTGTAAGGCTTCAAGAAGGTGTGCCGCTTTGATGTTTTCTTCTTCTGCAAGATCAGCAATGGTGCGTGCAATTTTTAAAATACGGTGATAAGAACGAGCAGAAAGGTTGAGCTTGCGGGCAGCCCGCTCAAGGAGGCCTTTTTCTTTAGGGCCTAGTTGGCAAAATTTCTCGATTTCCATTGGGCTGAGAGAAGAATTGGTGCCGTCTCTTCCAAGGCGTTTTTTCTGACGCTCTCGGGCCTTTAAAACTCTTTCTTTTACTTGGAGTGAGTTTTCTTGTGGGATTTGGCGGACGAGGTCTTTATAATCCACTGCCGGGACTTCCACTTGGAGATCAATGCGATCTAAGAGAGGGCCAGAGAGTTTTTGGCGATAGCGCCGTACCTCTTGCGGGCTACATTGACAAGGCCTTTGGCGATCTCCGTAATAGCCGCAGCGGCAAGGATTCATGGAGGCCAAAAGAATAAAACGAGCTGGATAAGTAATGCTCATTTGGGCCCGGGAGAGAGTGATTTCTCCGGCTTCAAGGGGCTCTCGTAAAGCTTCTAAGGCGTTACGCCGAAATTCTGGAAGTTCATCCAAGAACAGGACGCCATGATGTGCTAGGGAGATTTCACCAGGTTTAGGAGGATTCCCTCCTCCAATGAGTCCAGCATCAGAAATGGTATGATGAGGGGCTCGGAAGGGTCTTACCCTAATAAGAGGCCTTTTCGGCTCTAAAAGCCCTAAGACGCTATAAATCCGGCTTGTCTCCAAGGCTTCTTCATAAGAAAGAGGAGGAAGAATTCCTGGAAGCCTCCGCGCAAGCATGGTCTTTCCTGCTCCAGGAGGGCCGATAAAAAGAAGATTGTGTCCCCCTGCAGCTGCAATCTCTAAGGCTCGTTTTGCATGTTCCTGGCCAATCACCTCGGCAAGGTCTGGTACCGCTTCTTCTTTCTCTATGGCTTGAGGAAGAGAGGTTTCTTTTTCTTGCCCTAGGTTGGAAACCACTTCTTTGAGATGCGAAACAGCCAAGACTTTAAGACCTTTTACTAAAGATGCTTCTGAAAGATTGTCCTCTGGACACACGAGAATAAGCCCTTTCTTTTGGGCTAGGAGGGCTACAGGTAGGACTCCTGAGACGGGTTTAAGTTTTCCATCCAAGGAGAGTTCACCATAAAAAAGATACGGTTGAATTTTTTCCTGATTCAGGAGACCACTGGCAGACAGCAAAGCCGCAGCCAAAGGGAGATCAAAAGCACTCCCCTCTTTTTTGAGATCTGCTGGGGCTAAGTTTGCTGTTATCTTTTGGAGTGGAAAAGGGAAACCCGCATTTCGAATAGCAGCCCGTAACCTTTCTTTACTTTCTTTAAGCGCCCCTTGCGGTAAACCTACAATGGTAAATCCCGGTAGCCCTTGGGAAATATCTACCTCCACTTCAACCAAATAGGCCTCAACTCCCAAAATGGCTGCAGAAAATACCTTGGCAAGCAAAGCCACCCTCCGAATATTTGACACCTGTCTACTCTTTCGACCTCAAATGGTCTCAACTTTACTTCGACAATGTGTGTCAAAAATTCGACATTTTTGTTTTTCTTTGATAATGGATTCGTTCCCAATTTTCGTTCCGAAAAATAGCAAAGCAACAAATAAATATATGCAAAAGCTTCGAAGCAAATTAATTTTAAAACTGGCATGTTTTTTGTATTTCCTACTTTTAGCTTTGCCTAAAATCCCCCTCCCTCTAAGGTTTGACCCCGCCTTGGGCGGGGTTTTTTTCTTTTAACTTGAAGGCCGGGGAGAGAATAATATAGTGTGAGGACGTGAGAGGTTTTTCGCGTACTCTAATTTATGTCCTTTTCATTGTGGTTATTTTTTACCTCTTTGCCCTCCGTGCCCAACGGTCAGGGACTATTCTTCTAGCCGAAGAACCTTTGGTTTTTATGGTTAAGGGCGATTTGCAGGGTAAAGTCATCTTTAAAAAGCGGGCAGATGGGTCAGAGTATCTTCTTGTAAAATTGAACGGAAAAGTTCCAGAAGAGGCCCTTATACTTGTGGAAGATAAAGAAGGGGTGGCACGGGAATTAGGCCGTTTTAAGGGAGCCACTTTTCTTTCTACTCTTCCGCAAGATGTCTCTTTTGAAGAATTGCTCAAAGTAGAAATCAAGCTTTTAGATGGGCGAATATTAGCAGAGGCCCGTCTCAAAAAAAATTCCTGGCCGCAATCGAAAAAGATCCGTTCTCATTTCCCCAAAAATGGGAATGGCTCTCAATACGGAAAGCAAAAATAAAAGAACAAGGAGTCTCAAATGGCGCGCAAACACAAATTACATACAAAATTTATTTTTATCACAGGTGGTGTTCTATCTTCTCTTGGTAAAGGGCTTGCTGCTGCTGCCATTGGAACCCTTCTTGAGGCTCGCGGTCTTTCGGTGACACTTCAAAAACTTGATCCTTATATCAACGTAGATCCAGGTACGATGAATCCCTTCCAACACGGAGAAGTCTATGTCACCGACGACGGCGCAGAGACTGACCTCGACTTGGGGCATTATGAACGCTTTACTTCGGCCAAAATGGGCCAGAAAAATAATTTTACTTCAGGCAAGATCTATTATTCCGTCATCATGAAAGAGCGTCGGGGGGACTATCTGGGGGGCACTGTCCAAATAATCCCCCATATTACTGATGAAATAAAGGCCTCGATCCTTCAGCTTGCGGGCAGCGAGGTTGATGTGGCCATCATCGAGATAGGGGGGACAGTGGGGGACATAGAAGGCCTACCCTTTTTAGAAGCTATTCGCCAACTCCGCAATGACCTCGGAAGGGAAAATACTCTATATATTCATCTTACTTACGTGCCCTATATTAAGACGGCCGGGGAACTCAAGACCAAACCTACCCAACACAGTGTCAAAGAACTGCGAGCAATTGGTATTCAGCCCGATATTCTTCTTTGCCGTACAGAGCGCTTTTTGCCCCCAGAGGTCAAAAGGAAAATTGCTCTTTTCTGCAATGTGGATGAAGATGCCGTTGTTACTGCCAAAGATGTAGAATGTATTTACGAAATTCCCCTTATATTTCACAAAGAAAAGCTTGATGAAAAAATCATCGAGCTCCTCAATATTTGGACAAGAGAACCCCGTTTAGAGGCTTGGGAAGAGCTCGTCTATCGCCTCAAAAACCCCAAATATGAAGTTGTTATAGCGGTAGTAGGCAAATATGTGCATCTCAAAGACTCTTACAAGTCTCTTCATGAAGCCTTGGTTCATGGTGGAATCCCCACACGTACCAAGGTGAATATTCGCTATATTGATTCCGAAGAAATTACACCAGAAAATATTGCTGATCTTCTGGCTGGTGTAGATGCTGTTCTGGTACCGGGAGGTTTTGGTTCACGGGGTATAGAAGGCAAAATTCAAGCCATCAGATTTGCCCGAGAACATAAACTTCCCTTCTTTGGAATTTGTTTAGGAATGCAACTTGCGGTCATCGAGTTTGCCCGGCATGTAGCAGGGCTTGAAGGGGCGGATTCTACGGAATTCAATCCTGATACTCCTCATCCGGTAATATATCTTATGCGGGAATGGTTTAATTACCGGACCCAGCGAGTAGAGGTGCGGGACGAACATACGGAAAAAGGTGGTACTATGCGTTTGGGGGCCTACCCTTGCCGTCTGGTAGAGGGCACCCTTGCCAAAAGGGCATATAAAAAAGAAGAAGTCTTTGAAAGGCACCGCCATCGATACGAATTTAACAACGAATATCGTGACCTTCTTGCTGAGAAGGGGTTAATAGTAAGTGGGGTTTCCCCCGATGGAGAGCTGGTAGAAATCGTGGAATTGCCAGAAGAAGTTCATCCTTGGTTTCTGGGTTGTCAATTTCATCCAGAATTTCGTTCACGGCCCATGGAGCCGCATCCACTTTTTGTCTCTTTTGTAGAAGCAGCTTTAGCACGGCAAAAGAAATGAAAAACGATCTTTCCTGGGAAGAAGCACGTAAGTTTTTGGAAAGAAGACTTCAGGCGCATAAAATAAAATTGAACCTTAATTCCTTTTGGCCTGCGCTTAAAAAGTATTTATTATCCTTTGAAAAAGAGGCCCAACATCTTAAGCTTACCGCTTCTCAGACCCGCAGAGAATTTTTCTCAGGCCCTCTTTTTGATTCTCTTTTTCTGGCAAGTTGTCTTCCAGAAGGGGTAGAATGTGCCGATCTCGGTACCGGGGCAGGGATCCCCGGTTTTATCATCAAATTAGCCCGGCCAGATCTTCATCTCCATCTTTTGGAGGCTTACTACCCAAGAGTGAACTTTATCAAAGGTCTCATTCGAAAATTGGGTCTAAAGGGGATCGAAGTCTATCGTTGCCATTTAGGATTTGAAGAATGTAAGGTTAAGGCGCCCGTAACTATTGGGCGGGGTTATGGAGCGGTAGAAAAATTTGTCTTCCATGCTGCCAACTTTATTGGTTCTGAGAAGGCTTTTTATCTCTGGCGGAAAGACGTAGAACCCTGGCGTCAAACTTCTTGTGCATTAGAACTTGCCGCTAAAATCCCTCTTCCAGCTCGTCCGGTGGAGCTCCTCATTTGGAAAAAAGTTTGAACATCTTTTTCGGGTTGTTTTTGGTTGCTAATCGAGCTCGGGGGCCCCATATTTTTGATTGGAGTTGTCATCAAAGGAGGGCCAAAATGATTTCGTTTCGGAAAGAAAAACACATCAAAACCTTTCATAATCCTTTGAAGGATTTTGTTCCAGAAAGCCAGGAGGTAGAGATTCGTTTTGATCCTCTTTTAGATCATTTTGCCGTTTTTAACCCGGCCTTAGAAGATAAAGTAAGGCTCTTTTTCGGAAAACATGATTGGTCGCTTGTAGAAAAAATAGCCCGAGCTAGCCGAGAGCAATGTTTTATGTGCCCTCCTAAAGTACGAGAAATAACGCCTCGGTATCCGGAAGATTTTATTGTCGAGGGGCGTTTGCTAAGGGGAGAATGCACATTGTTTCCCAATCTTTTCCCTACGGCACCGCGGCACGCTGTTATTGCCGTAGGAGAAGCCCACTTCAGGAAACTCAAGGATTTTCCCCCCGAACTTGTTGCTGATGGTTTGGCTTTGGGATTTGATTTTTTGCGTCTCGTAGTTGATGAAGACCCGGCTATGCGTTTCGGATGTATTTGTGCCAATTTTTTGCCACCAGCTGGAGCAAGTCTGGTTCATCCTCATTTTCAGGTGGTAGCTAACAAAGAGGCCTTTCCGCAACAGAAACGGCTCTTAGAGAAAAGCTTTCTCTATTATACCCAAAATGGCAAAAACTTTTGGGAAGAACTGGCAATCAGAGAAAGAGAAGAGGGGGAACGCTTCATTGGCCAGTTTGGAAGGGTGGTCTTTTTAGCAAGTTTTGCTCCCCTGGGAGGAAATGAAATTATAGCCCTTGTCGAAGGCGCAAAAGGGCTTTCCGAAATTACTCAAGAAGACGTCTTTGATTTGGCACGTGGGATAAGTGCATGTCTTAAAGGTTATGAAGAAATGGGATATGGATCCTTTAATTTTACTCTCTTTTTACCCCCTCTTGGTGAAAATACCCCATGGTTTGTGCCCCAACTACGCCTTATAACCCGGCAAAATTTTTATGAAAATTACCGTACCGATGACTATTTTTTGCAACGGCAACTCTTTTCAGAATTAATCCTTATCCTGCCAGAAAAGATGGCGCAGGTGATGCAGAAATTTTTTGAAGGGGGAGGAAAAGCATGAAAAACGGTTGGTCTCCTTATCTCGGCGGTTTTTTGACAGGTCTACTTTTGGTGGTTTCAGTCCTGGTGACCCAAAAGTTTTTGGGTAAGCCTAAATATTTGGGCACCTCTACAGCCTACGTGCGGGTGGCAGGGCTGATTGAAGATAAACTCTCTTCGCAAGCAAAACACTTCTCTTACTATCAGAAATATAAGCCCGAAGTAGATTGGAAAGTAGCTTTGGTTTTTGTAGGGGTTCCTTTAGGGGCCCTTCTTGCCGCTCTTAAAAATGGAGAATTTCGTCTGCATTTAATTCCATCGCTCTGGGAAGAACGTTTTGGTAAGCGCGCTGCTTTGAGGGCCTTTATGGCTTTTGTAGGTGGCTTTCTCATTGTTTATGGTGCTAGGCTCGCCGGTGGCTGCCCCAGTGGTCACGGTCTTTCAGGTATGTCACAACTCTCTCTTTCAGGATTTTTAACAGTGATGGGATTTTTCATCGGTGGAATACCTTTGGCTTTAATCCTATATAGGAGGAGGAAATAAATGGAGCTCCTTTTAGGTTTTTTAACTGGTCTCATCTGGGGGTACATTTTTCAGCGGGCCAGAATATTGCGATTCGAAAAACATATTGGCCTTCTTACCCTAAAAGATTTTACTATTCTCAAGTTTCTCCTCAGCGGAGTTATTGTGGGGAGTTTTGCGGTTAATCTCCTTGCTCATTTTGGTTTCATTCATTACGCCGTAAAACCCACCTATTTCTTGGCAAACATTTTGGGAGGAATTATCTATGGCTTCGGATGGGCCCTTTTGGGATATTGTCCCGGAACTACAGGGGGGGCCTTAGCTGAGGGGGCTCTTGATGGCTTTTTTGGTATTCTCGGTGGTATTTTCGGGGCCATTGTCTTTGCTCATACTTATGATTTTTGGAAAGAAAAAGTCCTCTCCGTAGGGGCTTTGGGTAAGGTGACAATACCTTCCCTTTTAGGTGTATCTCCTGCACTGGCTGGGATTATCTTTAGCCTTATTCTTCTGGGTTTTTGTATTTTTCTGGAAAAGAAAGGGCTTTAAATGCGTACTTTTCCCTTGCTAAAAAATGAATGCCTGGCGCCGGGCTTTTTTCGTTTCCGTCTCAGGGGAAACATCGGAGCCCGTCCAGGACAGTTTGTAATGGTAAAGGCCTGGCCGGGGTTTGATCCCCTGCTTGCCAGGCCCTTTTCGGTTCATGATCAAGATGAAACTACTTTTAGTATCCTCTTCCAAGTTAAGGGCCGGGGAACAGCAATTCTTGCAACACAAAAAGAAGGAGACGAAATCCAGGTCCTAGGTCCTTTAGGACGTGGGTTTGATCTTTCTTCTGTCGGGCCAGCCATTTTAGTGGCAGGTGGAATTGGTATTGCCCCCTTTCTTTTTTTAGCTAAACAACTCAAAGCACAGGGACAAAAGATTTATCTTTTTTACGGAGCAAAAACAGCTACCGAACTCCTTTTACTGGACGAGTTTGAAACTTTAGGGGTAGAAATTTTTTTAGCTACAGAGGACGGAAAGGCAGGCAGAAGGGGTTTTGTTACCGAACCTTTACGTTCCTTTTTAGAAAAATCTCCGCAGGGAGTTATCTATGCTTGCGGTCCGCTACCCATGCTTAAGGCCGTAAGTGATTTGGCCTTTACGTTCGGCCTTAAAGCCTTTTTATCTCTTGAAGCTCGGATGGCTTGTGGCCTGGGGATGTGTTTAGGGTGTACAGTGCCCAAAGCAGACGGAAAATTTTTGCACGTATGTACTGAAGGTCCAGTAGTTTTAGCGGAAGAAGTCTTTAAAGGAGCTCTTCCTTAAAAACCGGCCGGACTTCAACCCCTTTATTTTGCAAGAATTTTTTGACCTCTTCAATACTTACCTCTCGGCGATGGAAAATACCTGCTGCAAGGGCCGCTTCTGCCCCGGTTTTGGTAAATACCTCGTAAAAATGTTCGGGACACCCCGCTCCACTGGAGGCGATTACAGGAATAGATATAGCTTCTTTAACCGCCTGAATAAGTTCAATATCAAAGCCTCGGTTTGTCCCGTCCCGATCAATACTATTTAATAGAATTTCACCAGCGCCGAGTTTTTCGCAAACCTGGGCTAAAGTAATGGCATCAAGATCTCGTCCTTCCCGTCCCCCTTTGATAGTGCATTGAAACCAACAGTAACGTTCACCATTGGGGCCGGGAATTTGAGTTTCAATTACGGGATGTTTGGTCTTGGAAGGAGAGTCCACATAGACCCGACGGGGATCAATGGAGATTACCACTGCCTGTGCCCCGTAAACCCGGGAAATAGTTTCAATGGAGCTTTTACCTGTAGCTTTTCCGGTGCGTAAATATTCTTCGACAATGAGAACCGCATCACTTCCGATAGAGACTTTATCGGCCCCAGAGCGGAAATATTCCGCAGCCACTTCTAAAGCAGAATAAAAGCGTCCGTCACGATCCATAAAATCTCTGATTCCACCACCGATAGTAAGAGGAACAAAAACGTTTTGGGAGGTGAGACGCAGGACTTCCAGCATGGGAAGATCTTTCAGAGGGAAATCTCGAAAGCCCGTAATATTTAAAAATGTAATCTCATCTGCCCCCTCAGTATAATATCTTCGGGCTAATTCTACTGGTTTTCCAAGATTTCGGACCCGTCCTTTTTCACGGACGTCATATTGGTCTCCCTTGGTGACCACCAGATCCCCTTCATCGTTGGTACGTACATCAAGGCAGGCTACGATTCGCTTGGCGAGTTTGGTCTTTTTAGGGGCCTTAGGAGGTTTTACTGGGGGTAAAGTGGCCTCAAGGAAGTTTCTAAGGATTTTAAGCCCTTCTTGCCCACTTTTTTCAGGATGGAATTGGGTAGCAATGATGTTTCCTTTTTGGATTGCACTTACAAATTCGTAGCCGTAATCTGTGGTGCAAAGAATGATTTCTGAATCTTTAGGAACCACATGATAGGAATGGACGAAATAAAATTTTTCTTCGCCAGAAAGGCCATTAAAGACCGGTGAAGGTTTGAGGGGTTTAATCCCGTTCCAACCTATATGAGGTATGGAAAGGTTATGGTCGAACTTTTTGACATATCCTTTAAAGATACCCAGGCCCTCTACTTCTGGAGCTTCTTCTGATCTTTCAAAAAGGGCCTGAAGCCCTAAACAAATGCCCCAAAAAGGCCTTTCTTCGGCCAAATAGCGTCTGAGGGCTTCAAAATATCCTTTCTGACGCAAAGTTTCGATGAGAGAGCCAAAATTCCCTACTCCTGGAAAGATAAGCCTAGAGGCCTTCAGAATATCTTCTGGTTTCTTGACTATTTTTACCTGTGCTCCCAGTTTCTCCAGAGCATTGATAACACTTCTTACGTTCCCCGCACCATAATCCAGAAGTGTAACTTCCATCATTCCCTCCTCGGCGCAAAGATTAAACTTTATAACAGAAAAGAAACAAGGGCTAGCATTCCACTTAAGAATGAAGCAAAACTAGAATAACATAGAATCTGCAAAATAAGACTTTCGAGAAATTTCAGGGTTTTTTAGGATCTATCAGCTTTCCTTATAGATTTACATCTTATTTTTCTAATATTTACTATATACTTAGATTATAAAAACTAAAGTCCAAATATAAATTCATAAGCTGGCATACTATATATGTTAAAATTGCCTTCTATATCAATCTTATACTTTTGATCAAAAGTAATGATTACCCCCTTCCTCAATCCAAAATATTTACAGGCTTCCTTGAGGCCCTCGATTTCCCGCTTCAAAGTGTCCTCGTCGCTCAGATCATAACTCACTTGGACCGCCACTTTTTCATTGACTATAAAATCACACTCCCTCTTCCCTTTGAAATAAACCACATCGGCCCCCGAAATCAAAAATTCCTTGAAAATCGTGTTTTCGAGAAGGACACCCTTTTCCCTGTCTCCCAAAAACCTTATGCTCCTCAAAAGGCCAGGATCTATAAGGTAAACTTTCTTTTCTGCAAGCTCTGATTTGACCAGAGAACGATAGTGTTTCTTCAACAACCTCACAAAATAAATACTTTCGGCATATTCCAGGTATCTATAAAGGGTGTCCTTTCCCACTCTTATTCCCTGGGATTTTAGTTCGTTGTAAATCTTGTGAACCGAAAGGATCTTGCCCGTGTTTTCCACAAGCCTTTTCAAAAAATATTTCAAAACCAAGGTGTCTTTGATCTGGTATCTTTCAGCAAGGTCTCTATAAAGCATGACTTCAAAGTATTCCTGGAGGGTTTTAAGCTTGAGTTCCCTGGGAAGAAAAATTACCTCTGGAAATCCCCCAAAGAAAACATATTCCTCAAAATGACGGATCAGATGGGCTTTTTTCCGGGGGCTGTAAAAGTCTCTTTTAGGATCGAAATCAAAACCTTTGAATCTGAGAAATTCCTTGAAGTTTAGGGGAAAGACTTCATACTTAAGGGTTCTCCCTCTGAGAGAAGTGGCTATTTCCTGTGAGAGAAGTTTGGAGTTTGAACCAGTAAGGAAAATGTTTCTGGAAATTCTGTCATAGAGCCTCCTCGTGAATCTTTCCCAGCCTTCTGCATTTTGAACCTCATCGAAAAAGAAGTAACATTCCCTGAGATCAAGCTCTGGATAAAGTTCTCGATAAGCCTGGAGGATAAGATCTAAAGTTTGAGGGGTGAGATCGAGTCTTTCATCTTCAAAATTTAGATAGAGGATTTTTTCCTTGAGGACTTCCTTTTCAAGAAGTCCCCTGATGTGTTGATAGAATAGATAGGTCTTTCCTGCCCTTCTAGGGCCTACTAAAGTTATGATTTTGCCAGAATCTAAGGGGAAAGTAAGATCCCTTTTTATCAAAGGCGGAAGATCCTCGGTGTGAAACTCTCTTATGATGGTTTTAAGGATGTCTTTCATTTTATTAAGGAAATTTTGCTAAGATTGTTTCCTCTTGTCAAGGAAAGATGTTTGGCAGAATCAAAAATTGCGTGTATTTGGTGGTAAATGATCGATTTGGAGAATTTCAGATCCCAGGGAACCGGTGATATTATTGGCGCGCCCGGGAGGACTCGAACCTCCAGCCTCTGGATTCGAAGTCCAGCGCTCTATCCAGTTGAGCTACGGGCGCTTTGATTTATTCTAAATCTTTCTGGCCTTTCTGCAAGCGGCCATACAAGTAAATTTATGCTAAGCTTTGGGCCATGGAGTTCATTGATCTGAAAACCCAGTATCAGACCTATCAAGAAGAGCTTGAGGCTGCAGCGCTACGGGTCCTAAGAAGTGGACGTTATATTCTTGGGCCCGAGGTTGCAGAACTTGAAGGGAAATTAGCCCGCTTTGTAAAAAGGAAATATGCTTTGGGAGTTTCTTCTGGTACAGATGGCCTTCTTATTATCCTTACGGCTCTTGGAATTGGTCCGGGAGATGCGGTCATAACAACTCCTTTTACTTTCGCTGCTACTGCCGAAGTTATCAGAAGATGTGGGGCTCAAGTGGTCTTTGCTGATATCTCCGAAAAAACCATGACTCTTACCCCTATGAAAGTAAAAGAAGCCCTTCAAAAGGCCAAAAGGGAAGGTCTCTTACCTAAAGCCATTTTGGCAGTAGGGCTTTTCGGGCTTCCTGCCTATTTGCCAGAGCTTGAAGAACTGGCTTCTTCCGAAGGGCTTTTCTTGATAGAAGATGCTTGTCAATCTTTAGGCGCTATGGCCCAAGGAAGGCCTTCTGGGAGCTTTGGAATTGCTGCCGCTACTTCCTTCTTCCCTGCCAAGCCTTTGGGAGGATACGGAGACGGGGGCATGATTTTTACTTCAAATTTTGAACTTTATGAACGAATGAAAGCTCTAAGGGTTCACGGTCAGACTGAACGGTATCAGCATCGCTATATTGGTTTTAACGCTAGGTTAGATACGTTTCAGGCTGCGCTTCTCCTCGTAAAGTTTAAATATTTTCCTGCTGAAATTGAACAAAGACAGATAGTAGCCAAACGTTATCGCCAAGGCTTAAAAGATCTCCCGCTTTCTTTTCAAGAAGTGCCAGCGGGTTATCTTTCTACTTACGCCCAATTTACGGTTTGTGTTCGGGAAAGAGACGCCTTGCAAGCTTATTTAAAAAAACGGGGCATTCCTACGGCTATTTATTATCCCAAGCCGTTACATCTTCAGCCAGCCTTTGAGGATTTGGGTTATCAAAAAGGGGATTTCCCGGTAGCAGAAAGCCTGGCTCAGAATGTTATTTCTTTACCTATGCATCCCTTTTTATCCGCTATCAAGCAGGATTTTATTATAAAGTCTATCAGGAAGTTTTATGGAGATTGAAGCCCTAGAAGAAATAAAAACAAAAGTACATCTGGCTTTGCCCTTCACAATGTTTGAGAAATATCTCCCCCGCGTTTTGGAATGGGGGTTAAGTCTAGAGGTAGGTCTTGACCACCAGGCCCTTGATCTTTACCGAATTAGGGACTTTCGGCATGCAGCATCCCTTTTGAAAAGGCAAAAGATAAAATGTACAGTTCATGCTCCTTTTTGTGATATTTCTCCCGGGGCCTTTGATGGTTTAGTACGTCGGGCAAGTATTAAGCGCCTTCAGGAAGCCTTGCGGGTAGCCCGTTATTTTGAGCCAGAAGTAGTAGTTTTTCATTCAGGGTATCATCCTGGTTACCACCGAGAAAGAAAGGAAGCTTGGCTTGATCTGGTTAAAGCTGGGATTGCCGAAGTCCTTGCTCTGGCTGAGAAATGGGGCCTTTGTTTGGCTTTAGAAAATGTCTTTGAGTCCGCCGCTGCTTTACTTACCAATATTGTAGAAGAGATAAATTCCCCCTTTCTGGGTTATTGTTTCGATGCGGGACATGCCTTTGCCTTTGCAAAGAGTAGCTGGAGACCTTGGTTGGAAGCTTTTGAGGAAAGGCTTTTAGAGTTACATGTTCACGACAACGAAGGGCATTGGGATGATCACCTTCCGCCTGGACGGGGAAAGATCCCTTTTGAAGAAATATTTAAATTTTTGGTTGAAAAGGGCCGAAGACCCGTAGTCACTTTTGAGGCCCACCGGGAAGAGGATGTTCTCCCCGGATACCTTTATTTAAAGGAGCTTTTTTCTAAGATCTCCTGGTAGAGAATTTCGTAGTCACGAGCCATTCTGGCTGCTGAAAAACGTTTTGTAATAATCTCTGCGGCTTGTTGGCCTAACTCTCGGCGTAGATCCGGGTTTTTATAGATAATTTCTATTTTTTGGGCCAAAATTTGATGATTTTCTGGAGGGAAGAGAAGCCCTCCTTTTCCATCTGTGGGGATGAGATCCTTTATGCCCTCAATAGCTGAGGCTACTACTGGTTTTCCCATCCCCATCGCTTCCATAAGACAACGAGGGATCCCTTCTAGGCGTGAGGGCAAGACAAAGATATCAAAGCCTTTTAAGAAGGCCAATCTATCTTTACGAAAGCCGGCAAAATATACTCTTTTCGAAAGTCCCAGTCTTTGGGCTTCGTTTTGGAGTTTTTCTTTAAGTGGTCCGTCTCCTACTATAAAAAGATAAGTTTTTTTTTGCAAACGTTTTTCTGCTAAGGCCTTTAGGAGAATATCAAGTCCTTTGCGGTGGATGAGTTGTCCGATGTAGCCAATTACAAAATAACCCCGTTTTTTAATTTCTTGAATTTCAGAAGGCACTTCTTTTACATTCTTAATTTCTTCAAGATCCACAGCATTTTCGATGAGGGTCAAACGTTTTCGTAGGCCTGGCAGCCGGCAAAGACCATCAAAAATTTCTCTTGATAAGGGAACAACACGGTCAAAACCGTAAAAAGCCAGACGGTTTAAGGCTTCATAAATTAAGAGTTTAAGGTCTGGTTCTTTACTCCAACCGTGGGGAGTAGAAATAATTTTTGTTTCAAGTCCTCGGGTTGCCAACCAACCTATTAAATCTTGCTTATAGGCATGAGTGTGAAGGATGTGGATATCTTTTTTCTTAAGAAAGGCGCGCAATTTTTTTACTGCTTGGAGGTTGAATTTCCCATAAGCTTCAATGCGGACCGTTTCGAAACCTAAACCTTTAGCTTCCTTAAGCAAGGGGGCTTCAAGGGTGGGATCATCATAAATTACACCAACCCAGGTTTCGATAAGGGAAGGATTTAAATATTTAATTAGTGCTAGAATCCAGCGTTCTGCCCCGTAAAGCCCAGTGGGGCTTCCCAGTTGAAGAACCCTTATCTTCACCGGTAAAACTCCTTTTCCCAAAGATAGAAGATCATGATTCCCCAGAAAAAGACCCCAAGATTGATTTTGTTGGTAAGGAGTTTTTCCCAAAGTTTTCGGAGTTTGGGGCGCGAAAGATATTGCCAGAGGAGAGAATCTGCATCTTGTAGAGCCTCCTCTACGAAAAAGCGGCATTCTTTACGCAACCACTGGGCCTCTGGTACAGCAAACCCTTTTTTTTCCGAAGAGATAATTTTTCTGGGGAAAAAGCGCTGGAGTGCTTCTCGCAAAAGCACTTTTCCCTTTCGCCCCTTCAGTTTGAGGCTCAAAGGAAGGCTTGCAGCGAATTCTATTAGGCGATGATCCAAAAGAGGGGCGCGGACTTCTAAAGCCACAGCCATACTCATACGATCTACCTTTACCAGTACGTCTTCAGGCAGATAAAAGTGAAGATCAACATATTGGGCGCGGCTGAAAGGATCGAGTTCTTTGACTTTTTCGTAGAGAGGATAAATCTTTTCAAGGGGACTGAAGCCTCCGAGTTTCTTCCAAAAAAGGGGGGTATAAATTTCTTCCCGAATTTCGGGAGGCAGCCAGACCAAATCGCGATAAAAGGCCTTTGCATCAGAAACAGAAAGATTTTGCCAGATGGTTTTTAAGCGTAAGGGTTTTGGAAACCAAGGAGCTTGCGGATAAATGTGACCCAAAAGAGAAAAGAGACTTCCTCGTAAGAGAGGAGGGATTTTCTGCCTGAGACGGGATTCCCAAAGGTGGGGAAGATAGCGAAAAGTATAGCCTCCAAAACTTTCGTCCCCTCCATCCCCTGAAAGGGCTACGGTGACGTTTTGGCGTGCTATCTGACATACATAAAAAGTTGGGATAATACTTGAATCCGCAAGAGGTTCGTCTAGATGCCAAATGAGTTTGGGGAGAACTTGGGCGGCTTCAGGTTTGATTACAAATTCGCGATGGTCGGTTCCGAGATAGGTAGCAAAGCGGCGAGCCGTAGGAAGCTCATTTTCTCCACCCTCAAATCCTATGGAATTAGTAAGAACCGGCTGGGAAAGAAGGGCTTGCATCTGGGCCACTACTAGGGGAGAATCGATACCTCCTGAAAGGAAAGCCCCCAAGGGTACTTCACTGATCAACCTTTCGGCGACAGCTTGAGGAAAAAGGGAGAAAAATTCTTCTAAAGCCTCTTCCAGGGAGAGGTTGGCCTGAGGAGAAAAACTCAATTCCCAATAGCGAAAGATTCGAAGCCCATCTTTGGAAAAAATGCCAGCATGGGCAGGGGGCAATTTTTGAAACCCTTTCAAAATAGTAAGTGGAGAGGGGACATAACCAAAATTCAAGTAGCAATCAAGGGCTTCTGGAGAGATTTCTCTTTTTTCTTCTCCGAGGATGGCTTTAAGTTCTGAGGCAAAGGAGAAAAGAGATCCTTCAAAGCGGAAATAAAAGGGCTTTTTGCCAAGCCGGTCTCGTGCAAAAAAAAGCTGCCTTTGGGGAGCGTCCCAAAGGGCGAAGGCAAACATGCCATTAAGACGCTGCACACATTCAGGACCCCAAGCACGGTAAGCCTTGAGGATTACTTCAGTGTCGCTTTTAGTTTGAAACCGAAAGCCCTTTTCTTTTAATTCCTGACGGAGAGTCTGAAAGTTATAAATTTCTCCATTGAATACCAAGGCTAACCCTGCTTCCTTATCGAGCAAGGGTTGTTTGCCGCTTTGGAGATCGATAATGGCCAGACGACGATGACCAAGGGCACACCAATGGTCTTGATAAAAACCTTCTTCATCCGGCCCTCGATGATATAAAAGTCGCGTTGCCCTCTTTAGCCGTTGAGAAATATCGGCGGGGAGCCCCTCTAGGGATACAAAACCTACTAAACCACACATACTTTCCTCGCGCGGGTTTTATTGGGGAGAATTTCTTGGTAGAGATCCTGGTAAGAAGCAAGCATTTTTTGAAAGGTGAATTTTTTTTCAAAAATCTGGCGGGCTTTTTGGCCCATTCTTTGACGTAGCACAGGATCTTGGGCCAAAATAAGAAGAGCCGCAGCCAGGGCTGGTAAATTTTGATTTGGAACCAGAAGGCCGCTCTTTCCATCGGCAATGATTTCGGGATTTCCTCCCACCGCCGTAGCGATGAGAGGTAATCCGCAGGCCATGGCCTCCAAAAGGGCTAAAGAGGTACCTTCACTTAAGCTCGATAAGACAAAAATATCTGCCATCTGAAGAAGCTTTACGGCATCTTCCCGATATCCAGTAAAAATTACGGCTTCTTTTAGGCCTAGTTTATGGCAAAGCCCTTTTAAAGCAGGCATTTCGGGCCCATCTCCAATAAGGAGTCCTCTCAAGGCTGGAATTTGTGTACGGGCTAGGGCCAAAGCCTTAAGAAAAAGGGGAAGATTTTTGATAGGATCAAATCTTCCCACAGTGGCAGCAACAACTTGCGTATCAGAAAAACCCCATTTTCGCCGTAATTCTCTTTTCTCTTCGGGAGAGAGAAGGATTACGTCTTCGATTCCGTTGTAAATTACCCTAATACGTTTTTTGGAAAGACCTTCATAGCGAATAAGCCTTTCTTTCACTTCGTGAGATACAGCTACAATGGCAGCGGTAAGAGGTTGAAAAAAGAAGCGATTTACCAGTTTGCGGAGAGGTTTATCTATTTCAGGATAATGGCGTCCGTGTTCTTGAAAAATAATTTTAACCTGAGGATAGAAGAACTTTGCCAGTACCGCGTAAAAATAGGGGGAATATTGATGGGCATGAAGAAGCGAGACCTCATGTTTGAAGAAGATGCGGAGGAGAGAAAAAACGATATTGAGATCGACTCCCGGCTCCCTGAATAGTGGATAGACCGGGATCCCAGCTTTTCTCAGGGCTTGACCATATAAGCCTATATCTTCAAGGGTGCATACAATAATTTCGTAATTTTTTTTCAAGGCCAAAGCCATCTGATAAACGAGTTTTTCGGTGCCCCCTGGGTCTAATTGGTGGGCTAGATAACAAATTGTGGGCTTAGATTTGGGACAAGATTTGCTTAAGAACCGCAAGTTTTTTCTCCCAGCTATATTCTTTTTCCATCCTTTGGCGTGCTTGCCCCCCTATTTTTTGGGCCAGTTGAGGCCTTTGGAGGAGTTTAATAATCTTTTCGGCAAAAGGGGAAGCTTTGTCCTCAATCAAGATTTCTTTTTCTGGGACCAGAGAAATTCCTTCAGCCGCCTGAGGAGTTGCCACCACGGGTTTACCCATAGCCGCGGCTTCCAAGATCTTATTTTGTACTCCTCGAGCTACCAGAAGGGGGGCGATACATACATCAGCTAGGGCCAAGTAATCTCTGGTGTCTTTTACGAAACCTGTCACAATAATGCCGGTTTTCCTATGTGAAAGTTTTTTTATTTCAGGAGGGGGGTCTTTACCAACAATATAAAATGTAGCTTCTCGACATGTCTTTTTTATTGAGGGCCAACAATTTTTGGTAAACCAAAGGACACCTTCAATGTTTGGCCAGTAGTCCATGGCTCCAGTGAAAACGACAGTAGGCCCGGTTTTGGGAAGAGAACTCATATATGAAGGATTAAAGAAGCTGAGATCAACTCCGTTTTCCAGGACCTGAATTTTGGGGCTAGGAGAGACCTTAGCCTTAAAAATGGCAGCTTCTTGTACTGAAACAAAAAATACTTGGTGAAACTTCTGAACAATTTGGCGTTCATAGGCTCTCAGACGCTGTGCCTCCAAGGCATAGATGAATTTATAAGGCCAAGGGGTCTTTTGGGCAAAGGCTTGCCATTTTTCGGAATCAACATCCATAAAGTCGAGAAAGAGAGCAGCCTGAGAAGGAGGCCCCCGGAAGACATATTCTGCCGCGGGAGCGCAAGAACAAAAAATCAGTGAGGGATTAACACTCTTTAAGAGATAGTCGTATTTTTTTTGTAAGGATTTTTCATAAAAATAAGCCACTGTTAGGCTCCCAGACGGCAAAGCTTTAAGACAAAATAGTTTCCGAAGACGTGCTGGGCGAAATCTATAGAAAATATCTTTGAGAGGAAAATTGAGACGTGAAATCTCTTTCAGGTCGCGTTTATCATCAAGATGGCAAAAAAGATAGGTCTCAAAAAACTGGCAGACACAGCTCAAAATATGATAAGCACGAAGTTTATCTCCTTTATTTGGAGGGAAAGGAAGACGATGGGCGATAAAAAAGGCCTTTTTCATAGGGAGATATAACGTCTTAAAAAGGGTCCTAACCAATTAGCTAAAGGTTTTGGCGTTTTTTGCCATCCTTTAGCCAATATTTCTCTTTTTTTAGAAATTTTTCCAGATGGAGAACGGCCATACCAATATAAAGGTGTTTCGTAAGCCCCCCACTGTTTTTTAAAACGATAGGTTCCGCTTCCTGGAGAGGAACGACCAAAGTCGAAATATTTGAGCCCTTGGTCTGCTGCGAGGGCAAGCATGGTCCAATAAAGAAGCATGTTAGGGCTTATTTTTTTGTAAGCCCTCAGGGAAGATGCCCATGGTACGGTGGCAGTATCACGAGCAAAGAGAAGAATCGCCGCTGCTAAAGGAGTTTGTTTGAGATGGACTAAAACTACTCGAGCGCGTTCCCCGAAAGAACTAAGAAGAACCTTGAACCATTGTATACTGTGGGCTGGAGAGCCTAAATAATGCATGTTTTCCTGATAGATCTTATAAAAAGCTGGCAAAAGTTCCAACCCTCCTACCAGGGCCTTGGCCCCATCTTTTTGAGGGCGTCTTACCTGACTCCTGACTTTGGATTTAAGTTGCTTCCAGAGTTTTTCGCTATTTCCAGGGAGTTCAAGAAGGAGTCTTACCTTTCCCGCCCCTTCTGGGCCCTTTATGTAAGGGGGTTTTTGAGAAAAACGGATTTCTAAGGGTTTGCCTTGGGCAAGTCTTTGGGCTTCTGAAAAAAGGTGTAGAAAGGATTCTTTATCTTTGCTCCAGATTCCTCCATAATCACAAAAAGGCAAAGAAACCCAAGAGGTTTTAAAGGGGGTTTTAAATTTTACCAGAGGTAAAAGGCCTAGCGGCTCATCTCCTTTTTGGGCAATAAGATAGATTCCCTGATGGCGGTATACCTTCTCTATAGCAGTCTTCCAGGCCCAATAAAGATAAGGTCCGGCTCCGAAAGTTTCTACAACCTCATCCCAAAAAGAGGGATTTTCTATTTTTTTGATGCGCATCGTTTTAATTCCCCTAAAGTCCAGGAAGGGAGGGTTTTAAATTTTTCCAAAACATCTTTTACCGGAGCAAAAGAAAAATCGTCTAGTAATTTTTCAAATCTTTTTTTTGTTTTCGAAAGATTAAGATAATGTCTAAAGCGAGATTTTAGAGGAGCTTTAAATCTTGGTTGATGAGGATCAAATTCCCAGGGATGAATATAAAAAATAAACGGCTTTTGTTCTTTTTGTAAAAATTTTTGGAGGAGAAAACGGGTTAACTTGTAAGGAAAAAGGCGAAAATATCCTCCTCCTGAAATAGGAATTTTTAGATTTCCCAGAGTGAAGGTAGAAATAGGAAACTCAACAAGATGGATATCTTTTAAAAAGAAAGGAAAACGTGGGGCCTCAGGGAAGCCGTAAAGATCATGATAAATGGGAAAAATACTTGAATCATAACGATAACCTTCTTCTGCTAGAATTTGTAAAGCCCAAATGGTTTGAGAAGTGATGGAATAAGTAGGGGCTCGGAAACCGGCTATTTCTTTTCCTGCCAGATCCTCCAAAAGCGCTTTACTTTTTCGGATTTCGCGACGGAATTCTTCAGGATTTAAACGGAATATTGGGGTATGAGACCAACCATGAGAAGCGACTTCGTGTCCGGCAGTAGCGATTTTTTTGATGATGTTGGGGTGTTTTCGAGCTACCCAACCTAAACAGAAAAAAGTAGCTTTTATCTTTTTGGCTTCCAACACATCTAGAATATGATTTATGTTTTTATTTATTCTTGGTGGTAATTCTTCCCATTGGCAATAAGGTATAACTTCCCTTAGCGCTTCTACTTGAAAATATTCTTCTACATCTATAGAAAGGGCGTTATAAATTTTCATTTTTATATGTGCAAATATCTTGGAAATGTTTCTTAATTATTTCATCTTCAGGAGAAATATTGATAGCATTTTCCATGGTTCTACATGCTAGCTCTTTCATGCCCGAATAAAAATATACCAATGCTAAAGTGTCTAGAATTGCCGGGTTTTTAGGATCTAGGGAGAAAGCTTTTTCTGCTGCTTGTAAAGCTTCTTTTTCAGGAATCTCTCCTTTTTTTATGGAAGACATTAAAGAAGACCAGGCTAAATTGTTCCAGAGAATGGGGTCTTTTTCTTCGTGGTTAATAGCATTTCTATAGGCATGAGCTGCTTTTTCATATTTTTTCTCTTGAAGATATAAATTGCCCAGTAGTTTCCATGCTTGTCCAAAATCTGGTGTTCTTTTAGTTATAATTTCTAGTTTTTTAATGGCTTTTTGTATTTCTCCTTGTTTTGCTTCTTTTATGGCTTTTAAGTAGAGGATAGGGGTGTAATCTGTATCTGGAATTTTTTTGTCTTCTGATTTTTCTATGGCTATTTTGAGTGCTAACTTTATATTTTCTGGTACTTTCAGTTTTGATAAACTTTCTGTCTGATTTTTAATTATAATCCAGGCCTGAAATGGTAACTCTAATTCGTCTTCTATGTTCCCTTTGCAATTAGCTTTAAAAGATAAGTTTAAACTTTTTACCTCTTTTTGATATTTTCCTATTTCTTTTAAGAATGCTAGCTCTTTTTGGGCTTCTAGGCAATTTTTCTCTTTTATTAGGAGAGCAGTTTTTAATAGATGAGATTTTGTTGAGATGTTTATTGTTTTTTCAATGTATCTTTTGGCTTCTATGATTTCATTGTTTTTTAACAATAAACTTGAGATGGCTAGATTTGCTTCTACATATGCGGGGTTTAGATTTAGAGCTTTTTTAAAATTTATTAATGCCTGATACTCTAAACCTTCAAGCCACTGTGAAATTCCAAGATAATAAAAAATTTGAGGGTTTTCTTCTTTTGAGGCCGCTTGAGTAAAAAAGATAGATGCTTCTTTGGTCTTCCCTTGAAGGAGATATAGATGTCCTTTAAGGTATGGAATATAGAATAAATCTGGGCAATCTTTTTCTATTTCGTTTAATATATCTTGTGCTAAAGATAATTTTTGGTTTTGTATAGCTATTTCTATAGTTCTTATGGCAAAAAAGTAATTTTTGGGATATTTTTTATGAAGTTCTTTGTAAATTTTTAAGGCTTTTTCTTTTTTGTTTATTTTAATATAAAATTCTGCTAAATAAGCTTTTAAATAATTGGCAGTTTTTTTTGATTTTTGTTTTGTCAATTTGATTATTTCTTTTATGTATTTTTCTGTTTCTGTATAATCTCCTTGGAAGTAATATGCATTTCCGAGAGCCAAAAAGGTTTCGATTTTTTGTGGGCATAAATTTTGAGCTATTTTGTAATATTTTATTGCTTCTTTATAGTTTTTTATCAATAAATATAAGTCTCCAATTTCTAGATATGTATCACACTTTGTTCCTTTTTTGTTGATATTTTTTAATCGTTTTTTTAGTTGTTCTGTTTTTCCTTTTAGAAAATCCACTCTGCCTAGGATTAGATTGGCATATATATTATTAGGGTCTTTTTCTAATATTTTTTGGGCTATTTTTTCTGCCTTAATATAGTAATTGCTTATTAAATACAGGTATGCTAATTTTATGCAGATTTCTTCTTTTTTTTCTGGATCGTTTTCTAGAGATAATGCTATTTCATAATATTTTGTAGCTTCGTTTATTTTTCCAATACTTATAGATATTTTTCCTAAAATTTCCCAGTATTCACTTTTTGATGCTAATTTTTCTTTGTTACTTTTCAGCAAATTGTAAGCTTCAAGATAATTTTCTTTTGCGATATATTCTTTGCTCTTTTTAAGAATTTCTTTTTCGTCTTCTTTTTTTGTTGTTATGCAGCTTATTGTCAGGCAAGCTATTATGAGATTTATGATTATAAATTTTGCTAAATTTTTCATTTTTTTCCACTAGATACAATAATCCACGTAAATAGAATAAAAGTATAAAGAATAATTATTATTTCTTTATTTTTTTCTAGCCAGTCCATGGTTTTAAATATTACCGAAATTGCTTTTGTGATAAATGTTGCTTCGCTCTCGTAATTTTCTTTTTCTTCTTTATATTTTATCTTTTTTTCTTTTACCAGTTCTTCTTTTTTTCTTAAGCTATTAAGATGTTTTGTATAATCAATAGTTATAAATTTTTTGCCTATACTATTTTCTGATTTTTCCTTATTAGCTATAATATCTATTAAATTTAAATTGTTTGTTAGCTCTATTTTGCTTTCTTTTTGTTTTTTCTTAAAAATTTCTTGGTAATACTTTCCTAGTATCTTTCTTGCTTTTTCTTCTATTTCTTTCTTTTTTCTCAATTCTTCTTGAATTTCTATAAGCGTATTTGTTTGGTCTGCTAATAAAAATCTTAAATTGTATTCCAAAAACGTTTGATGCCAAATACTCTTTAGAGGATATTTGATTTCAAGGCAATAAATTGTTTGTAAATATTTTGATTCTGGCACAAGATAAAATTTTTGTAAAAAAATGTCTCTTGGAGATAATGCCCATTTTAGACTATTTTTTTGTTGTAGTTCCTGAAAAATAAGGTCAACAATTTCTTCTAGATTCCCAGGAGGATCTATTATCTTTTCGTATGAATGGCATTTAGAGCTAAGAAAAATAATAACTAGGCTTAGAAATATAAAAAACTTTATGTTTTTCACCAATTTAAAAATACCAATTTTGGATTTTGTGGGATCTCTTTCCGCCGAAAGAGGTGCTGAAAGAATATTTTCAACGCTTCTTGTTTGAGTCCAGAAAGATCATATTCTATTCCTTTTAAATATACCAAACATTGCCGGGAAGAAAGCCCCGCTATTCCTTGACATTTGTTAGCGATGATTTCTAAGGATGCCACACCTTTGGCCCTAGAAAGGTAAAGCTGAGTTAAAAAAGAGATAATTTTTTCTTTTTTGTTACCCCAGGCCTCTTTTCGGACAGCAAAGATGGCAAAAACAAAGGGTAGCCTGGTATGTTCCATCCAGATGGAGGCTAAATCGTAGGCCTCAGGGAAAAGATTTTGGCCTCTAAGCCTTAAAGCTTCATCGCCAATGGCAAGATATGCTTGCGCTTTTATTCCTTCCTGCAAAGATCCGTATCGGTAAGATACTTTAAGCCCACAAAAGTCCTCTAAAAGAAGTTTAAGAAGGGCTACAGAAGTGGCACTAGCAGAGGTGAGGATAATTTCTCTTTCTGTAAAATCTTCTAAATTTTGGGGACCAAAAAGGAGGACGCTGCCCACCCGACCAGTGGCACTTATTGAAATGTCTGGAACCAAAAAATAATTCTCAAAGGCTTGGGCATATTCTAAAGAAGAAACCAAGGCTAAGTCCAGTTCTCCTCGGCGCAAAGCCGCATTTAAACGGGTGGGATGATCTTCCACAAAAAGCCAGTCAGAAGAGGTATATTTTTTGAGAGCCCATAGTAGGGGAGCTGTATTGAGGTAGGAAACAAGACCAATTCGCAGCATATTCTACCTTAGCATAGCTTATTAATTTGTGCTTCTGAAGTATTATGGTTAATTTTTGTTATAATTGTCACCGCAAACAAGTCATTTTTGATTCCGAAAAAATTATTTTTTTCGGAATCAAAAATAGAAACGGCTTCCCAAGATTCCAGTAATCCTCACTCGGAAGAGAGACTATTTAAGTGTATAAGTCGCCTCGCGTGGCACTTTGTTGAATATGTGCCCTCTAAATTTCGAGTGTTAAGCCGTCATAAGCTGCAAGGACTTCAAGGCCCAGTTTGCGGGAGAGTTTTTCGGCTACTTGATGGGGGCGGGCGCGAATCATAGTCATCCCAAAATGGGTAAGAATAGCCTTCTGGGGGCGAATTGCTTCCAGGATCTCTTCTACATCTTTGACACAAAGATGTTGTACATTGGGGGAAGGATGGGGTTTATAACGTACCACGTTCAAAATCAAGATCTGGCACTCTCGGTAGTAATCTATCAGACCTGGAAAAAAGAGGGTATCCACCACAAAACCCACCTTCTGGCCACCTAATTCCATAATGAAACCGTATGTCTCCGCCGTATGGTAATGTCGGCCTGAAGTGCGCAGGCGAATTTTTCCAATCTGATAGGACGTTTCAGGTTGAAGAACCCGAATTTCTTTAAGGAAGGGGCGGAGATAACGCAAAACTACGGCGGTATCCCCTTCAAGACATTCTTTAGGAGCTAAAAGGACTCCGCGCCGTTTAAAGCCTCCTTCCGTAAGGGCATCAATCAAGATGTTTACATCGTTAGAGTGATCCAAATGGGCATGGGAAAGGAGAATCCCGTGGAGTTTTTCTACTTCGAGACGCGGTTTGGCTGAGGCCATGCGTACCAAAGTCCCTGGGCCCGGGTCTAACATGAGCCGGGTTCCTTCATGTTCAACATAAGTACCTGCTGAAGATCTAAGTTGTTTAGCTACCACATAACGCGCCCCTGCAGTGCCTAAAATCTTGACAATAGCCATCTTTCCCTCTCTTTCAGAAAGAAATATTAGAGTCTAGAGCAAAGCTTGCCAAATAAAATTTGCGAAAGCATTTTATATGTTGTGAAAAGGGAATGGAAATTGTGTTTTCAAAAAATTAAGACCTCGAAAGATCTTCGCCTTACAGTGCAGAAGTTTTTTCGTGAGCGTTTGAAAGGGCTCCCTTCAGGTTTCCGCATCGAAGTCGAAACTTTAAAAACGAATCCTCCAAAAGTTTTGATAAAAATTCCGGCCCATTCCGAGGCAAACCCTATTCGTATTGCAGAAGTGGATCACCTAGTGGCCGAGTTGGAAACTTACGGTGTAGAAACTGTTTTATGTTATCTTGATGATCTTGAGGAGAGAAATGCCTGGCCCTTTTCCTTATGAATGGCTTACTTTTGATTGTTATGGCACCCTTATTGATTGGGAAGAGGGGATTTGGCGTGCCTTTAAACCCCTTTTAGAAAAGGCTTCTCGCAAAGTTTCCCTACAAGAATTCCTGGCCCTTTACGGAGAACTAGAAAGTGAAGAGGAACGCGTTTGGCGCCCCTACCGGGATGTTTTGCGGGCTGTATGTAAAAGAATGGCCCAAATTTTAGGTATTGATCTGGCCCCACGAGAAGAAGAAATATTGCTGGAAAGCCTTCCTTCTTGGAAGCCTTTTCCCGAAGTTAACGAAGCTCTTGTCGGGTTGAAAGAAAGGGGCTTTTCTTTAGCTATTATTTCCAATATCGATAATGATCTTTTGGCCCATAGTTTGCGACATTTTGCAGTAGATTTTGATCTTTTAATTACCGCCGAAGATGCTCGGTGTTATAAGCCTCATCAAGCCATTTTTTCTTTTGCTTTTCAAAGGCTTTCCGTATCTCCTCCCGCAATACTTCATGTAGCCCAAAGCCTTTTTCATGATATTTCTCCTGCTTCCTCACAAGGATGGAGGACTTGCTGGGTAAAAAGGCCTGGAAGAGATCCCTACGGAGCGACGCCTAAAGCTTTTGCTCAGCCCGACTTTATAATTTCAAATTTGCTCCAATTGATAGATCTCCTTGAAAAATGATGCGACGCAAATTTAAACACATTGTTATTCTTACAGGGGCAGGGATTTCTGCAGAATCTGGAATTCCTACCTTTAGAGATAAGGGTGGCCTTTGGGAAAAGTTTCGCCTTGAAGAAGTTGCTACCCCGGAAGCTTTTCAAAAAAATCCAGATTTTGTGAATGAATTTTATAATCTTAGAAGAAAGGAGTTACTTAAAGTGAGGCCTAATGCGGCCCATTATGCCCTCGCCAAACTAGAAAGAGAATATCCTGGAAAGGTTCTTCTTGTTACTCAAAACGTTGATGATCTTCATGAACGAGCTGGATCCCGAAAAATTATTCATATGCACGGCGAACTTCTAAAAGTCCGGTGTGAAAAGTGTGGTTACGTTTTTAAAACTCATGAAGAAATCTTTACCACTACCCCTTGTCCAGCTTGTAGGCAAAAGGGAGGGCTTCGCCCTCACGTAGTTTGGTTTGGAGAAATGCCCTTTCAGCTGGAAGAGATTTGGGAGAATCTTCAAAAGTGTGACCTTTTCTTAGCTATCGGGACTTCTGGAACCGTTTATCCGGCGGCCGGGTTTGTAGAAATATCCCGGCAGGCCGGAGCGTGGTGTGTGGAACTTAATCTCAAGCCTTCGGCAATGGCAGATTTGTTCCACGAACACCATTACGGTCCAGCCACGCAAGTAGTCCCGGCCTTTGTTGAGGTTCTCTTAGAGTCCCTAGTGAAAGATAAAAATTAGTTTAATGGGAAGGCATTAAAGGCCCACACCGGAAAGGATCCGTGACGAAAAACAGAAACGGATCCCAAAAAGTGGTGTCGACAAAAAAGTGCTCCCAATAATATCCGAACCGTTTTTGGGAACGAATTTCATAGGCGAGAAAGAGGCAAAATTTTTGACAATTTTAAGGCCTTCTTGATATAGAAAACGGCAAATGAAAAAAGATCTTTTCGGGCAAGTAAATTCCGTAGAAGAGCTAGCGCAGAAAATTTTGGTCCAAGCGCGAGATCTTGTTAAAAAACTTGAAACGATAAGCTCTGAGAGGGGTCTTTTTCTTTCTCCTGAAAGACTTCAAGACGCCTTTATAAGTTTTTCTCAGGTTTTGATGTTAGCCTATCTTGAAGCCTATCAAGATGTGGAGGAAAAAGAGCCCCTTGAGCAGAAATTGTTTCTTACCATGGCAAAGTTGATCTTTGAGGAGCTTATTTCGCGGAGCCCGACAGAAAATGAATTTGACTACTTTTTAACCTACTATCGCAGCCATCTAGAACTTTTGAGAAAAGAGTTGTCTAGGGCCTCAGAGGGAGTCCCTTCCTTTTCTTGTGAGCATCCTGATAAATGTCTTTCTTTCTATTTAGAGTTTTTCCTCGATAAAGGAAAGATCGGCCACTGAAAGAAATAGTTTGGCAATTCTTTGAAGAAGAGCCAACCGGTTTTCTCTTAAGGCCTTATCTTCCACCATGACAAAGATTTCATCAAAGAAACGGTCGATATAGCCTTTAAGAGTTAAGAGCTCTCCGAGGACCTTTTCGTATTGACCGGCTTCAAGATGGGGCCATACCTCCTCCCTCACCCTTCGATAGGCTTTATATAATTCCCTTTCAGCCTCTTCTATGAGGAGTTTTTCCTCAAAGGGAAGTGCCTTTTTGAGTTTTTTGACCATATTCATCACCCGCTTAAAACCCACCGCTAAAGCCGCAAAATCTGGGCTTTTTCTTACTTTTTCTAAAGCTTCAAGGCGGGTTAAAACGTCTTGAGGATCATCGAATCCCACTGTCATCACAGCCCGGACAGAGGCCTTCTCAAAGCCCCGGCTGGCTAAAACGCCTTCCAGGCGACGTGCAAGGAATTGTTTGACTTCTAAAAGGACCTCTTGGGGTTTCTTTTCAAGATATTCATCAAGAAGCTTTAAGGCTTCGTTGATAAAAGCCGAAAGAGAAAGAGAATAGCCACGGGCAAGAATAATTTCTATTATTCCGTAAGCTGACCGCCGCAGCCCAAAGGGGTCTGTAGTGCCAGTGGGTTTTTCTCCGATTCCAAAGAAGGCGCAGAGAGTGTCCATTTTGTCCGCCAAAGCTACTATGGCACCGGTGGTGGTTTTGGGAAGCTCACCTCCTGCAGCAAGAGGCAAGTAGTGTTCGTAAATGGCTTCAGCCACTTCTTCTGGTTCGTTAAAGAGTTTGGCATATTCACGCCCCATTATTCCCTGAAGGCTTGGAAATTCTTGCACTAGCTCGGTGACCAAATCTGCTTTGGCCAGATGTGCAGCCCTTTGGGCGAGTTCTATTTTTTCGGGAGCCAATTTCTTTGCTAACCAGGCGGAGAGGGCTTCAAGACGTTTTGTCTTGTCGTAAAGAGTTCCTAGCTTAGCGTGATAGACTACATTTGCCAGTTCTTTTACACGTTCGGCAAAGGGGGTCTTCTTATCGCGCTCAAAATAAAAATTTGCGTCTTCAAGCCGCGCTCGTAAGACCCTTTCATGTCCGGTTTTCAAGATTGAAGGATCTGAAGGTTTCGTATTATTTACCGCCACAAAATAGGGTAGGAGCTCACCTTTCCGGTCAACTACAGCGAAATAGCGCTGGTGTTCCCGCATAGCGGTAATGAGAACCGGTCGAGGGAGGGCCAAAAACTTCTCGTCAAATTTCCCTAAAGTGGCGTAAGGAAACTCTACAAGGTTTGCATTTTCCCTAAGAAGCTCTGGATCTTCCAGAATTTCTCCTTCTACCTTTAAAGCCGCGTTTATTATTTCCTCTTTGGTACGGGCAAGGCGTTCTTCAGGTTCTACAATAACAAAGGCCTCCCTAAGGAGCCGGACGTAACTGATAAAATCTTCTATTTCTATGGGGTCAGGAGCCATAAAACGGTGACCATAAGTTAAGGCCTGGGCTTTGAGGCCGGCAATTTCCAAAGGAACAACCCGTTTCCCATAAAGGGCTAAAAGCCATCTGATAGGACGTGCAAAGCGGATTTTGTGAACTCCCCAGCGCATTGATTTGGGAAAAGGAAGCGAAACAATGAGCCTTTTCAGGATTTCGGGTAAAAGCTCAAAGGTGTCTTGGCCAGTTATTTTTTTGATAAGACAAAGATATTTTCCTTTTGGAGTTTCTTTTACTTTTAATTCTTCCACAGAAATTCCGTGTTTTTTGGCAAACCCGAGAGCCGCTTTGGTAGGCCTTCCTTCTTTATCAAAAGCCGCCGAAACCGGAGGGCCGAGAATTTCTTCTGTCTTGTCGGGTTGCCTTTCTGCCAAGCCTATAACGTAAAGTGTAAGCCTTCGAGGGGTACCCAAGGTTTTAAGGCCCTCGTATGAAAGGGCTAACTTTTCAAATTCTTCTTTGGCAAGCCCTTTTAAGGCTTCAAGGGCTGGATCAAGGAAACGTGCCGGCAGTTCCTCGGTACCAATTTCAAAAAGGAGGTCTTTGGCCATCTTATTTCCCCTGAGAGGTTTTGAGCCAGGTTTGGGCGGCAAGTTTGGCAAGAGCTCTTACCCGGGCTATATAGGCCGTTCGTTCTGCCACAGAAAGAGCTCCTCGAGCGTCTAAAAGGTTAAACAAATGAGAACATTTGATACAGCAGTCATATCCTGGAAGGGCAAGCCCTAACTGTAAAATCCTTAGCCCTTCTTTCTCCCAAGCGTCAAAGAGTTCGCGTAGCATTTCTACATCTGCTTCTTCAAAGTTGTAGATGGAATACTCTACTTCTCCCCGATGATGAATATCTCCATAACGTGTTTTCTCGTTCCAGGCTAATTCGAAGACATTATCCACACCTTGAAGATACATGGTAAGGCGTTCCAGCCCGTAGGTAATTTCTACCATTACCGGGTCGCAATCAAACCCTCCAACCTGCTGGAAATAAGTAAATTGAGTAATTTCCATACCATCAAGCCATACTTCCCACCCAAGGCCCCAAGCCCCCAGGGTAGGCGATTCCCAATCATCTTCCACAAAGCGGATGTCGTGTTCTTTGAGGTTGAGACCAAAGGCCTCAAGACTTTGAAGATAGAGATCCTGGATATCGTCGGGAGAAGGCTTTATTACTACCTGATACTGATAATAATGTTGGAGGCGGTTGGGATTTTCTCCATAGCGGCCATCTGTAGGACGACGACAGGGCTGAACATAGGCTGCTGCCCAGGGCTCAGGACCTAAAGCTCTTAAGAAAGTGGCAGGATGAAATGTCCCTGCCCCTACCTCTATATCGTAAGGTTGCAAGACAAGACAGCCTTTTTGACCCCAGAAGCGATTCAAAGTCGCGATAACATCTTGAAAATACATTTTTGCCTCCGCTAAATCTTGCTCCAAAGCTTAGACGCTAACTTTAGCCTTCTCAAGGCAGAAGAAAAAGATCAACTTATGGTAAAATTTCAAAGATGATTTTTTTGCGTGGTATTAAGACTCACAATCTCAAAGATCTAACTTTAAGCCTTCCCAAAGCAGCCCTTATTTGCTTTACAGGGCCTTCGGGGTCAGGAAAATCGAGCTTGGCCTTTGATACCCTCTTTGTCGAGGCACGCCGGCGGTATCTCGAAGCCCTTAACTTTGTAGAAAGGCACTTTTTACCTTTACCTCCAGCACCTCCCTTAGAAGAAGCTCGGGGATTGCCTCCCGCTATAGGGTTAGAGCAAAAACTTCCTGTCCTCTCTTCTCGTTCTACCGTAGGGACAATAAGTGGTATTTGGAATTACTTGCGAATTCTTTTTGCAGAATTAGGTGTCCGTAAATGCTTTTCATGCAATTCTTATTTTGAAAAGACAACCCTTTCTCAGATTCTTGAAGAGCTTCTTGCTCACGATGGCGCGAAGATTTATCTTCTGGCCCCTCTTTATTCTCCAACACCAGCTGCTATGGATTATTTGCAAAGCCAGGGCTTTTCTCGCTTCTGGATCGATGGACAACTTTTTGACTTTACAGAAGAAGAAAGGCCACCGCATTTTCATGAGATTTCTATCTTGGTAGATCGCTTGGTTCTCAAGAAAGGAATAGAGCCAAGGCTCAGAGAGGGTTTGAAATTGGCCACTTCTCTAGCTGGAGGAGTAGTACAAATTTATTTTTTGCAGGATGGCGAAGTAAAATATTTTACTACCGGTGAGCGCTGCCCTGTTTGTGGTAAGCTTTACCCTCCTTTGGAACCGGAGATGTTTTCATATTTTCACCTTTTGGGGGCCTGTCCTCAATGCCAAGGCTTTGGCGAGAAAGATGGTAAGATCTGCCCCTCATGTGAGGGACGGAGGTTGAAGCCCGAATCTCTCGCGGTATCCCTAGGTGGGAAGGACTTCTTTTCGCTTTCTGAAATGCC
>Ga0256833_1000187_pt1 | contig 49133 bp, 47 predicted proteins | sample 356284metaG_FD_190535 | JGI IMG/M metagenome (GOLD analysis project Ga0256833, IMG submission 190535) | Hydrothermal vent microbial communities from Mid Atlantic Ridge, Atlantic Ocean - 356-284 | ecosystem: Environmental > Aquatic > Marine > Hydrothermal vents | place: Atlantic Ocean: Mid... | reverse complement strand
GACGCCGTCCCTCAGCGACGAGGGGGTCGCGGACTGCCCTATTGCACCATCAACGTGGAATTTCTCAGTGTTGAGAATAACCTCTACCACCCTGGGATCAGCGGCGAGTTTCAATGCGGCGCTAGGAGGGATCCTTGCTACGAGCGCTGGGATGACCCAGAACTCGTTTACAACGCTGCCCCCGAGCCTCCTAACCTCATCGGTGACGCCTTCAAGGATGCTGGCGGCCCAGGTTTTTAGGAGCTTTACCGCATCCTGCTTAGGGAGGCCTTGGAGGGCTTCCGGTTGTATGGGGCGGGCAACCACCAGCACTTCAATGCTATCATTATCTGTGCTGAGGATCCCGGGGTCGATCTTGGCTGTAACCCACTGGGGGATCCCGCTGCCAGAGGCCCCCGCGACAGTTGGCAGGAGCGAGAAGGCAATCATGGATACCACTATGAGAGGGTAGGCCATGCATGTCCTTCTCAAGTGGGAGCACCGGGGTGATAGGGGTCTCTCGGGATTGTTATAGGCTACTGGGAGCCCCCGGGGTATACCTGGTGTAGCCCGTGCGCGGGAAGCTGACGGGTCTGGTCTTAGCCTCCGCGCTCTTAGCGGCCGTCATAGCCGCCTCCCTGGCTCTGGGCTCTACGGGGGCCTCCACCTCAACCATGGCTCCTCAAAGCTCTAGGCTTGTGGCCTTCAAGCAATGGGTTTGGCAGCCTAGCCTGAAGGGCTATGTAGTGGATCTTGAATACTCCTCAGGGATTCTCTACGCGCTAATAGACTCCGAGGGCCCCCTAGTCTACGCGTTCAACGCTAGTACGGGCAGGGTACTTTGGGCCTCCAGGATAGCCGTCAGGGAGACCCCCCTCTCCATGCTATTACTCGGCAAGTCCATGCTGGTGGTTACCGAAAACTCTGAGGGTAACAAGACCTACCTCACCTTATACCGGGGAGGCGAGGGGGGCTTCTCGCCGGTGTTCACGTTCAACCTGACCAAGCCGCTCTACAGGGTGCTCGCAGCCTACCCGACTCCGGCCGGGGATATTGTAGTGGCAGGAGCCAGATATCACCTCGGCTTTGACTATCAGTACTTCATAGGGCTAGCATCGCGTGGAGGCCTTCTCTGGTCCAAGTATTGGGGAGGCAAGGGTAGTGACTACCTAAACCTCGTAGCTATTGGCCCAGACCAGAGCATATGCGCCGCTGGCTACCCCCCTATTCTGGTGTGCCTGCAATACACTGGAGACACGACCTACCTCGCCAACCTGACCTTCACCCCTCTCGCACTCCTAGACCTCGGCTCCGGCGAGGCCCTAGTGGCGGGTGTGGGGAACGCCAGTGGTAGGGTAGAGCTGGTGAAGAGGGGCTCGATCGCTTGGAGTAAGAGTACAGGGGCATTCATACCCTCAGCCCTCAGCGCGTCCCGGGAGGCCTTCACCCTGGCGGGTGTGCTGGCCCCAAAACCATACAGGCTCGCTGTGCTACTCCTCAACAGCACAGGGGAGCTAGAGGCGTTCGCCTACAGCAACGAGACGAACCAGTCCCTCCTCGTGCTAGCGGCCTCCAGAGGCGGGGGGCTAGTATATGTGGGAGGCTCAAGCGGGGGAGCCCCCTTCATCGAGGCTATAGCTATCGCTAGCGTGGCCGTTCCAACAACCACGCCCGGAGGCGGCGCGGCGAGCGGGGGTGTAGGGGGTCACCTAATACTTATCGAGGAGATAGCTCTGGCGGTCTCAGCAGGCCTCCTAGCCTTAACCCTAGCCCTCTTCAAGCCTTGGAGGTGGCTGAAGAGGAAATAGGATGCCCCTCTTCCCGCCGGGTCTAGTATGCGAAGACTATGATGGCAGCGTAACTCGACGGGTAAACACTTGGATCTCTGGGCGCGGCTATGACTAGATATGTTCCCACGGGTAGCTTCAAGGTAACGCTGGCGCCCTCGCCAATAGCGCTCCTGGGCTCCATTGTAAAGGAGGCGGTGAAGCCCTCATCGATAGACCCCGTGAGGGGTATGATGTAGAAGCGCCACTCCGTGGAGTTGGACGGCATTCGGAGTGTGACGTTGACCTCGCCTATTGTGGATGCTATCCCTTGGAACTCTAATCCCCCCTCGGCGAGTGTAAGCGTGCTTGCTGGGGGCGCGGCTATCACAAGCTTTCTACCAGTCTCAAGGCAGTCCACCTGAACCAGGAATGGCGCGGGCCATAGGAGGGGTTGAGGGGAGTATAGAGCTGTTATGTTCCACTCATACCTTATCGTCTCATGGTACTCGCTACTGGAGACAACCTTCGACTTGTAGCTGATGTTCAACGCTGTCACCAGCGGAAGCCCCGTGTAGGGCGGGGTCTCTACGAGGTAGGCCTCTCCACCGCTGAATGGTATGATGCCCCCTGAGACGGTGATGTTCCTGGTTATGTTGAACGACCCGAAATCAACTATGATCTTAGGGCTATCCATCTCTATGACAGAGTTGTAGAGGCCGGTAATGGCCTGTGCCAGGGGATCCGAGCCTTGAACGGTGTAAGGCACTAGCCTATACTTGAGTGGACCCCTGCAGGGTAGCTGGTAGATCGAAGACGACCCCCCTATAGGCATAGTTGACTGGAGCCATACATCAGCCCACATCTTCAGTCCTTCACTGATCGACGTGGAGTAGGCCAGCACCAGCGGGCCTACTGTAGCGTAGCTCCCATCGATAATCTCCCCCTCCAGCGTGTAATCCGTGTACCACTGCGTAGAGGTACAGGTAGCCGTTACCACGGTTTTGTAGCTGGAAAGCCCTCCGATAACGCTTGGAGCCACGTAGCTGTTCTCGCCTAGAGGACACTCAGTCTGATCGAGATTCGCCTGGATAGTTAGGTTGGAGTATACCTTGCCCGTGTAGATGGTGGGCGAGCCGCTCCTGAAGAGTAGCCCTGTGAGACAGGCTGAGCCCCCACAATACACGAACACGTAGACGTCCACCCTCTGACCTTGATCGCCCTTAAGTGAGACGGCATACTTTAGGTCTAAAGGGTGGCTGTACCTAATTGCTTGGACGTTAACTCCCAGGGCTTCTTCGTTGGATCCCAGAACGGTAATGTTATACGTTAAATTCGCCCCTCCAGAGGAAAGGGCACCCGTAGCCTCGACTCTGATTACAGAAATAGTGTAGGGATCACCATCAACTACATCTATCTTGGGGGGGTCGCTACTCTCTAATTCGTAGAAGGAGTCGCCATCAACGGCCACCCCTATGGGGGAGGCGGTGCTGGCTTGAGCGGAGGACCTGCCCGTGCTTGCTTCGGCTCGGAGGAGGCTGCAGTCTATGTAGGGTTTCTCGAGGATGCTCGAATTCCCCGAGTACGCCAAGGATAGGAGCCTGGGGTCGCGCGCAGGCATATATGGGATTACGGCGCCGCTCCCCGTGACCAAGTATATCCTCGCCGGACTACAGTCGTATTTCGGATCAACTACGAGCTTGGACACAGTCTCGATTACTTTCCCCACCTTTATCTCCTCAACCACCCCATTCTTGACATAGACTATCTCTGAGACGTTGATCGGGTATTGCGGGTAGACGACAAGGTAGAGCGTACTCCCATTATCTAAGCCTACGCTGAGTAGTGGGGCGAAATTTGAGTCCCTAACCCTCTCTGCGGCTCGGAGGGCTACTGTAGAGGCTAGCCCCGCTTCCCTGTGAATGAGCGCTGAGATAGCGATAGCTGCTGACGTCAACGCTACGGCTACAACTAATGCTGCGATTAACTCACCTAACCCCCTCCTGCCCTCCCTGTGTATGCGCCGCATTCCCAGCCCCAGTGGGTATTCAGGGTGACAACGCCTCAGAGGGAGGGGTGAGCGGAGGGCTCCTTGAGCCGGGGGCATAAGCTCTCTAGCTTTCATAAAATAATAATTTAATTAAAATATTAATAAACTTAAGGTCTTACCGCAGCTCTTAAGGGTCCGGGGCCGCCTCCCCTCAGGGTTCTAGAAGTGGGTAGGAGTAGGAGGAGGCTCGCTGATGCATGGCCTCTAATAGCTAAGCTATACTGGTGTCTCGAGAAGAACACCCCCATGCTAGGCCCTGAATGCCCTGGAGGAGGTAAGGCTAAGTTACTAAGGCTGACGCCTCCTGCCGATGCGAGGCCAGCCTTCAGCCACGATATTAAGGTGATTAAGGAGGCTTACTTCAATGAAACCGGTGATAGGGCGGGCGTCCAAGGCCTGCTCGGCTCTGGGATCCTGTTACTCAATAAGGTGCCCTTCATGGATCTCATGTACGAGGTTGTCAGTAGGGGAGTAGTTGTTGCCAGGGTCTACTGGGATCCCGCTGAGTCGCGGTGGAGGCTTCGATTCACACTCGAGGGCCTGCTCAGGGTGTGGGATAGGGAGCCCCTCCCAACGTTTACAGTAAGGGGGGGCCTGCGAACGCTGAGGAGGACGAGGGTGTTCCGTAACGGGCAGGGTCTAACCCCCCGCAGTCAGGTTGCCCTAGTCGACGATGAGGGTAACCCCGTGGGTATAGCGTATGTAAGCGATGACGGTGAGGTCTTGAAGGTGCACTCGATATTCAAGGGAGGCCCCGAGGAGGAGGCGGGTAACACCAACTCCACATTAGATGATGCGGTGAAGTTAAATGATTACTACATATACTATTACACCGCTAGGGCCGAGAAGTTCATACACGTTATGGCCGAGAAGCTGAGGAAGCCTATACTGGTCTCATATAGCGGTGGGAAGGATAGCCTCGTAGCACTACACCTAACCCTTAGGTTGGGCTATAAGCCCTACCTAATCTTCAACGATACAGGCCTCGAGTTACCCGAGACCAGGGAGTCGGTCAAGAGGATAGCCGACGAGTATGGACTCGAGCTACTAGTGGCGGACGCCGGCGACGCGTTCTGGAGGGCCGTAGAGAGGGTCGGGCCCCCAGGGAAGGATTTTAGGTGGTGCTGCAAGGTGACGAAGCTGGCCCCTCTAGCCCGCCTCCTCAACGAGAAGTTTCCCGAGGGAGCCCTAAACGTCGTGGGCCAGAGGGCCTATGAGAGCCTCGATAGGGCCAGGAGCCCTAGGGTGTGGCGGAACAGGTGGATACCACACATACTCAACATAGCACCCATACACGAGTGGAGCCAGCTCCACGTATGGCTCTACATATGGGCTAACAAGCTGCCCTATAACCCCCTCTACGAGAAGGGCTTCGACAGGATAGGGTGCTTCATGTGCCCAGCCGCTTATACTGCCGAGTACGAGTTCGTCAAGAGAACCCATCCCGAGCTGTGGGAGCGGTGGGAGAGGATCCTGAGACTCTGGGCGTCAAGAATAGGACTCAAGAGCCGAGCCGCCGAGGCTTGGGTATCTAAGGGCCTCTGGAGATGGCTCACACCAGCGGCCCAAAAGCAGAGGCTCGCGCGGAGGCTAGGCCTCAGCCTTCCAGAGTGGAGCGACACCTATAGGAGGTGGCTGGAGCCCACAATCATAGAGTTTAAGAGTGAGGAGAACGGTTACCGGGTCAAATTATCCGACCCCGGCTTCAGCGTTGAGTGGGCCCTAGACCAGTACAGCGTGCTTGGGGCCTTCGAGCCCAGTGGAGCCAGCAATGGAAGGGTTAGGCTGGAGGCGGCAGGCGGCAAGGTCTCCGTCGAGGTCTCCGACAAGGAGATCAGAGTCTCCGGGGCCCGCGGGATCCTCGGGAGGGAGCTGCTCCTAGACTCTCTGAAGCTCGCATTCCGCTGGAGCAACTGCGCTGGCTGCAGGGCCTGTGAAACAAGCTGCCCCACCGGCGCTATTAGGGTGGTCGAGGTCGGAGACCGCTTCATACCCAGAGTCGATGCTAGTAGATGCATACACTGCAAGCTCTGCCTCGATAACTGCCCTCTCGCCGATGTTGTAGCGGAGAAAGTCTATTCAGCTCTAGCACTAGGAGACCCTCTAGCATGGAGGAGGAGCGGGAGGAGGACTCATGAGAGCGTCGTTGAGAGGTACCTTAAGCTAAAGGGCTTCAAGATCTCCGAGAGCAGCGCCAGAATAGTATCTATAGACACCCTCGTGGAGCCCGCCGCCCTATCCCTAGAGGAAGGGGAGTCATAGGCTGAGGACTCGGGAGCCTACGCCGCTTCTGGCCTACGCTTCTCCCAGTACTTACGCGTGCTGACATAAGTCTCCTCAGCCTCCATTAGAGTCCTGTAGAACTCCCTCTCACCACCAGCCATGTAGGCCTCCACGGCGCGCTTAGCGGCCCTCGGCCCCACACCCCTAGCGAGTAGAGCCTCCACTACCCGGCGGCCCAGGCCCTGGAAGGAGTAGTGCATGTAGAGACTAGCCCTCTCCTCGGCCTCCTTGACCAGCTTCTTCTCCTCCCTCGTCAGCCTCTCCCCCCTCAACTTCTTCCTGTAAGCCTCGACTACCTGGCGCCCCCAGTCGCCGGGGGGTAGGGGGGCTAGCGTTGGGTAGCGGCAGCGCGGGCAGCGGAGCGGTGCCTCGGCGGGGATCCTCTGAACCTCCACCTCCCAGGCGTGGCCGCAGTGCGTGCATAGCATCAGGACGTGCCTCCTCTGAAGCCTCCTCTTTATCCCCTCAACAAGCTTGTCAAGCGCTATCTCCTTCAGGTTGACCGCTATGTCGCTGCGCAGGTAGGGGTTCCCTAGGACGGCCATTGCTAGCGGCGTCGCTTTATCGAGTCTCACAGGCACGGGATCCTTCATTGCGTCGAGATACTCGTTAAGGGCTCTCATGTCAAGCTTATCGTAGACGAGCTCCTTTAATACCTCCCTCTCAACGATGCTGCCCCTGTACGCCTCTAGGATCCTCTTGAGCAGGCCTGGGCTTGCCCTAGCCTCTCTATCGAGCACGCCGAGCCTCCTAGCAACGTGGAGGAACCTGTATAGGAATGCCTGGCTCCTCTTAAGGGCTTGGTAGACGAGGCCTGCGCGCTCCACTCTATCCATGCGCGCGGCCTCCCGGAGAACCTCTACTATGAGATCCCCGCTGAGGGGAGCCGAGTCCGGCCTGCTCAGGACTATAGCGTAGGGTATGTGGTTGAACCTAACAGGTATACCGCGGGCCGCCAGCAGCTCGCTTAACAGAAGCGCTAGCGCCATGTTACCCTTGCTGCCGAGGCAGACATAGACTATGGCTAGGTTTGGGTATACCTCGACCACAGGTCTACCGGGCTCCAGGTAGGGGGCCCCCCAAGCCTTTGCGGTTCCACGGGCCTGCCCTACTACCCAGTTAACCCACCTCTCATCGAGGCCCCTAGCGGCTATGATCCTGCTAGCCTCATCTGGCGAGTACATGGCTAGGGAGAGAAGCGCGCAGACCTCCCTCGCGACCTTATAGTCGACGGGTATGAGCTCTCCCTGCCAGGCGGGGACTAGGCCCTCGGCTTCCGCTATGGGCTTCACGGTAATCCTCATATCCTCGTAGTCTATCTCAACGACCTCCCAGAGTTTACCGGCTAGTATGAAGCGCAGCCTCTCACCCTCATCGATGTTCAGGAGAGATGCCTCAATAAACCTCTCGCTCACCTCACCAATCCGCTTATCCTCTATCATATCTATGACTGTGTATGCGGCCTCATCCGGTATCATGGAGACGCCGTAGAGGTATCTCCTGGATCTCCCACTCTCCTTAAGGGTGCCTGTTGACTCGTCGTACCGCAGTATACGCAGAGAGTCCAGATGCACGGCTACCTCTTCTAGGTCCCCCATACTCATGGCGGAGTAGAAGGGTACATTAGCGAAAACCTCATACGCCTCCGAAAGCGTGGTGCCTCCCCTCTCAACGGTTATTGCAACCAGCTGATGCGCCACGGGGCATACTAAACCCCGGGGGGCCCTTAGATCCTCGAGGTGCCCCCTCATGGCCCTAAATGCTATCACGGCGGCCTCCAAGATCTCGAAGAGGTTCTGTGGCACCACTATTACAGCCCTTGAGGGCTCGCCGAACCTGTGGCCTGCCCTACCAGCTCTTTGAGTCATAGCTAGAACCTGGCGGGGAGACATGAATTGCACGACGAGGTTAACGTCGCCTATGTCGACGCCCAGCTCCATGCTGGACGTTGCAACTAAGGCCTTTAGACTGCCCTCCTTGAAGAGGCGCTCAGCCTCCTCTCTGACGTCCCGAGCTAGGCTACCATGGTGTACCCTAACGTTGCTGTCGCCCAGTATCGACGAGAGGCCGGCAGCGAGCTTCTCGGCTGTAGCCCTCGTGTTGACGAAGACGAGGACCTTACCCGGGGTCGATTTAATTATGTCGGCAACCCTCTTCACCATTCTATCCCACTCTATTTCCTCGCCCTCTACTACCTCGACGCTGATATCATAGGTTTTACCCGAGGGATCCACAACAACCTCAACCCTCCTAGGGCCAGCTAGCAGCTTGACGGCGTCACGTATGCTCTCTCTTGAAAGCGTTGCTGAGAGCCCTATCCTCTGTATTCTACGCTTGGAGAGGCGCTCCAGCCTCTCTAGGGTTATGGCTAGTTCAGCCCCCCTCTCGCTCTCTATAAGCTCGTGCACCTCATCTACTATGACCCACCGCACGTTGTCCCAAAGACCCCTCTTGGCGGTCGCGGACAAGAGGAGGGTTAGGCTCTCCGGAGTCGTCACCATCAGGTCGGGGGGCTTACTCAGGAAGGCCCTCCGCTGGCTCGGCCTTGTGTCGCCATGCCTGACTTGAACGGTGAACCCCGACCCCTCTACGAGGCCCTTGATCCTCCTCTCTATGTCACGGTTAAGCGCCCTGAGGGGCGTTATGTAGATCGCCTTGACCCCGCCTCCCAGGCGCCCCTCCTCCTTGAGCTTGGCCATGAGTGAGAGCACGGGTAGGAGGGCCGCCTCCGTCTTGCCGCTGCCTGTCGGAGCTACTAGTAGCGCGTGCTCTCCCCTGAGGATGACTGGTATACTCTTCTCTTGAATCGGGAGCAAGGCCTTGTAGCCGAGGCCCCTGAAAGCTTCTCTCACCCTCGGATGGAGCATGTCTAGAACCACCGACTCCCCCTTCAAAGCCTCCACCTCTCCAGTGTATAGCGGCGCCTGGGAGGCGGCTACCCCGTGAGGCTACGCTACACGCGGTTAAGACTCTGCTCTCCCGTGAGGCCCGCTATCATAGCACTAGTGGGGGTCGCCGCATACCTTCTTGGAAGATATGCTGTAACATTGCTTACTACCCTCTATGAGAGGCTCCTAGGCGTCGGCACGCCTGTGGAGCTAACCTCGCTTCTGGGAGCAGCGCTCGTGGGCCTCGTAGCATCGGTGGCCGGCTACACGGCTCGCTCGCCGCTCACGGCCGCCCTACTCGCTCTCGCAGTGCTGCAGTTCAGCCAGCCAGTAACCCCTCAGGGAGCCTCCCTCGCCGCCGCAATCCCCCTAGCGGTGGTGGCGGCTCTGGCCCTACTCCTAGGCGGCCCCCTAGAGGCGGTACATCCCAAGCTTGGAGCAAGCCCCTTGAGGGCTTCCCTAGCGGCCACCAGCGCCTATGTAGCCTCGCACCTATGCCCCTCATGTAACTGGTTCTGGGCAGTGGGCACCCTCCTCTCGGGCGCCGCGGCCATCGCTATTGAAGGCCCAGCAGGCCTAGCAGCGGGGATACTCGCGGGCCTAGGCTGGCTGGGGCTACTGGCTGGTATTGTAGTCGAGATCTTCAAGCCCAGGAGGCCACCCCTCTGCGGCGGCCTAAGGGGAGAGGTTGAAGGCATACTCACCCGAGCCCCAATATCTCAGATGCTGGAAGGAGCCAGAGGACGCTGGTCGGCCCTGGGGTTCGCCTGCGCCCGGGGAACCGGGACCCTGCTACCACTAGGGGAGAGGGGGGCCGTGGTGGAGGCCTACGGACCCAGGGCCCGAGAGGCCGGGGAGGCCCTGGCCTCCCTCAAGGGCGACCCCCTCGTGCTGTGCATAGCGTGTGATGAGGACTACTGGCTCTCACGGGGCTACCAGCGTGTAGCCGTTAAGCCCGCGGCTACAGTACCCTCCCAGGTGCCTCCCCGCACGATCTTGGTGGCTGAGGCCGAGAAACCCTGGGAGTACTCGCTAACCCTCATCACCATGCTGGAAGAGGTGGAATCCAGGTACCCCTCAGTGATAGTGGATCGCTCCGACCTCGTGGAGGGGCCTCGAGCGTTATCGGCGATAGCCGATTCCTTGCTTGATAAGACGGAGCTAGTGATCCTCATACACCCAGACCCGCTTAGGCCCCCGATAACCTTATCGGTGCCCGGGGCGCACAGCGCTGTGGTTGTGTCAGGTCAGGTACCCCTCCACAGCCTAGAGAGACTACTCCCTCTTCCAGCGCCTGAGGCGGTAGAGCACGCGTACCACCTACTAGAAGCCGGTTACTCCCTCGTGTACCCCTCGTGTGAAGGCTCCGTGGTAGCCTTCAGAAAAACTCCTCCAGGATCCTCCTGAGTGGGAGGATTTTAGCCTTTAAGAGCGCTGGTTTGCATATAGTCTAGAAGTAGAAAAGAATTTAAATAGGTTCTATGAAGCTAGGCATGTGGGGGATTAGTGGGATGAGTGAAGAGAGGAAGGAGGAGGGCAAGATAAGCCCTCTCCAGCTTCCCGCCCTCGTAAAGGTCGACTCGAAGGGGAGGGTAACAATACCCCAGACGGTCCGAGACGCCCTCGGAATAAGCCCCGGCATGTACATGGTTCTAATAGCTGATATAGACCGTAGAGAGATAGTCCTATCCCCAGTCGCCGCTACGACTAAGAACATCGTAGAGATAAACGTTGAGATGGAGGACAAGCCGGGAGCCCTCGCCCAGGTCGCGGGCAAGCTCTCGGAGCTAAACATAGACATAATAGTGTCAAGGTGCGCCTCCATAGCGAGAGGTAAGGCGGGGACATGCACTATAATAGCTGACACCACAAAGTCGGGACTAAAGGCTGACGAGGTGAAGGAGAAGCTTGAGAGCGTGCCGGTAGTGAGATACGTTAAGGTGAGGGAGTTCACGGGGCCTGTCGTCTCCCTTTAGAGGCCCCCTAGCCTCCTCAACAACCAGGCGAGGAAGGGATTGCAGGAGGTAATCGTTGGAACCTGTGGGTTCCAGAAAGCTAGGAAAAGACACTTCGAGGAGCTTGACGCAGTTGAGGTCCAGCAAACCTTCTACGACCCTCCACCCCCCGAGAAGCTCTCTTCCTGGAGGAGGGAGGCGCCCCAGGGGTTCATATTCACGGTTAAAGTGTGGATGCTCGTAACGCACGGGTACAATAAGAGGCTCTGGAGGAGGCTCAAGAGGAAGCTACCCTTTGAACCCGAGTCCTTTAAACCCTTCGAGACGAGTAGACCGGTCCTCTGGGCCCTCGAGGTCACATTAGAGGCCGCCAGAGCCCTTGAGACGAGGATCCTCGTCTTCCAAACACCGCCGAGTTTCAAGGCAACCCAGGAGAATGCAAGGCGCGTCACTGAATTCTTCAGGAATGCCGGCCTTGATGACTGGGAGGTATATTGGGAGCCCCGCGGGGACTGGTGGAGCAGCGGTAGGAAGCTATTAGAGGAAGTAGCTGGCTCTCTAGGCCTGCGCGTTGCCGGCGACTTGCTACGCGGCCGCGAGCCCCCCGGATGGCAGGATGTAGCCTACATACGCCTCCACGGCCTCGGAGGTAGAGGCGAGGTGAACTACAGGTACAAATACACGGACAGCGATCTAAGAATGCTTTTATCCAAGGTTACCCGCTTCCAGAGGGCCTATGTAATGTTCAATAACGTCTACGCATTCGAAGACGCCGTCAGATTCAAGAAGATGATACGCGAAGCCCTCAGTAAAGCCCATTAGGATGCCGGCCTCCGCAGGACTAGGCCTGACGGCCGCCGTGACCCGCGGCTCTAGGGAATGGATGCGCATGAGTGCTTAGAGGAGAGCCCCTTGAGCTACTCTCCAAGATAGCGTTGAGTATCAGGGGGCGGGGTGGGCCTCCCAACTAGTTTATTAGGATTTCCGCGGGGCAGAGTCCCCGAGGATGGTGGGAGCACATGCTAGTAGAGGAGGAGAGGGAAGAAGCCGCGGAGGAGGAAGAAGTCATAGCGGAGCCTGGGGGTGTGGAGCTGGCTAAACCCGAGGCTCCTGCCGGGGAGGGCGAAGCCGCTGAAACAAGCGCTGGCGAGGAGGCTGCGGAAGAGGAGGTAAGCCTCTACCATCCTGTTGTCCCCGAGCTTCTGGACGCTTTTGCGGAGGCTGTCGACATACTTGAGGCACTAGCCGAGGGCAAGCTCAGGCCCTCAGAGGCTAAGGCGATATACCTCGAGAAGGTGAAGGCCCCCGCGGAGGCAATAGCTGTTGAAGTGCCTGAGGCTAAGAGAAAGCAGACGCGCAGGAAGAAGTCCTCCCGTTCATCTAGGAGGAGTTCGAAGCGCTAGAACTCTCTCTTCACAACCTCCGCCTCGTACCCTATATCCTTTAACGCCTCAACTATCTCGTCTAAGGGAACCCTCCTATCGAACGTTATAACCACCTTCTTCTGCTCATTCCTTATCAGTTTCACCCTGTCAACAAGCACTGTCCCCCTTATCATGTCGTTCATACTCTTAGGGGGGACTAGGTAGTCCTTAAACTTCTTCCGCGCTATTTCGTAGAATGCATCGAAGTTCCTTATGTACCTGAGGGCCTCGCTGGCATCTTGGCTCTCATATCCAAGCCTCTCTGACAGCCTCCTTATCAGCCTCTCAGCATCGTCGACGGGTAGCTCGACGCTTATGTACTTCCCAAGGTCAATCTCGACCTTAACCTTACCAGCCACGTGGCCACCCCAATATAAGGCTCCCCTCGACCCGTTTAAATGGCTGAAGAAGCAGAGTCGGGCAGGGGTGCGCCGTATGACGTTTCACTTAGTCTATGACGCGGCTACTAAGTTCAAGTACGTGACACAGACGCTGGCTAAGATAAGCGATGAGGCAACCTTCTATGTTAGCGGTGATCAGTTGATAATATGGCAGATGAGTCCCGATAAGACGACCCTAGCCGTGTTGAAGGCGCCTAGTATGAGTTTCGGCGAGTTCAACGTCGAGGAGGAGGCCAAGTTTATTGTGAGAACAGACGAGCTCAACAAAGTCATCCGGAGGGCTACTAGGAATGATTCGATAATATTCGAGAGGGATCCCTCCGAGCTAGCGCTCTCTGTGACGCTCCGCGATAGGAAGACCGGGCTCGTTAGGAGCTTTGCCGTGTCAATACTGGACATTGAGCCCCCCGAGATTAGGGAGCCATCCTTCGATGCCACGACCAGGTTCTCGCTGGATGCTAGTATTTTCAAGATAATAGTGCAGGACGTAAAGGTGGTCGGGGATAGCGCGACGTTCGAGAGCAAGGAGGAGGGGGTGGTAACCGTGAAGGCTTCTGGAGAGGAGAAAGAGTATGTCTGGGAGATGAGGCCTAACGCCCCGCTCCTCGATGTAGATGTTGTAGAGCCCAGCGTCTCATCATACGGTAGAACCCCCCTCGAGGCAGCCACGAAGCCTACGGGGGCGGCTGATATAGTGAGGGTGGAGTACGCAACCGATTACCCCATGAGGCTCGAGTTCACATTCCCTAATGGCGAGAGGATGTACATCTACATAGCCCCGCTCACCGAGTAGACCTCCTAGACCCCCTATACCGCCTTGAGGATCCCCGCCGCCCGCGGCCTACGACTGTCTTACTATACTTCTCTAGAACCCTCTCATCGGGCTCTAACACGGGCTTCTCGGGGCCGGGAGCCCTCCTTGGCAGCTCGAGCGTTAGACTCTCACAGCTCGCTGATAGTGTGTATGCGCAGAACAGACATATATTAAGTGTTTTGCCACCAACGCGGCACTTCCAGGTGGGCGCGTGGCGCCCGCATAGGTCGCATCTATCCCACCCGAGGGTAATCCTTGGAGGCAACCCTACGCCCTCCCCCAGTGCGTCGGGCCCTCATCCCTCGAAGCGGCCTACCCAGCGGGCCTTAAGGGGGTGTAGCCCGCCGCGGATACCGCCTCTCACGGGTCGGGCATATTAGGGGATCCCCGGGGAGCCTTATTACTGGCGGCCTCTGGCGCGCCTGCTTCGACGGCTGGGCCCCACTATCAGAAGTTGCGTGGCAACCGGAGAGCCCGCTTAGCGCTTCCATGCTGTCTAGCGATAAAAACCTGGTCTTAGGCCGGGGGCTCTCACGGCCAGCCTAGGAGGCGGGGTGCGGTGTAATGCCTTCAATGAGAGACGCCCTCAGCAACGAGCGCTACGATCAATTCTCGGTTGAGGAGTGGGTTAAGGAGTTCTGGGAGGAGAGGAACGTCTACCGTCTCGTTAAAGAGAAGGCATCTAGAAGCGCCAAGAAGCTCTACTTCCTCGACGGCCCTCCCTACACGAGCGCCCCCAGTATACATGTGGGCACAGCGTGGAACAAGATCATAAAAGACGTTATCCTCCGCTACTACAGGATGATGGGCTTCAACGTATGGGATCGCCCAGGCTTCGATACACACGGGCTCCCCATAGAGGTTATGATAGAGAAGAGCCTCGGCATCAAGGAGAAGGGGGAGATAACTGATAGGGTCGGTATAGACCGGTTTGTCGAGGAGTGCAAGCGCTTCGCGGAGAGGAACCTGAGGGAGCAGACGAAGAGGTTCAAGGAGCTGGGGGTGTTTATGGATTGGGATAACCCCTATGTAACCTTCAAGGACGAATACATAGAGTCGGGTTGGTGGCTCTTCAAGAAAGCGTGGGAGAAGGGTCTTCTAGACGAGGATGTATACGTCGTGCACTGGTGTCCTAGGTGTCAGACGACACTAGCCGACTACGAGGTCTCAGAGTACAGGGACTTAGAGGATCCCTCCATATACGTGAAGTTCCCCGTGAAGGGTAGGAAAGGGGAGAGCCTCCTCATCTGGACGACAACACCCTGGACACTCCCAGCTAACGCTTTCGTCATGGCGCACCCAGACCTTACTTATGTCAGGGTGAGGGTCGGTGGCGAGGTTCTAATCCTCGCTAAGGCTAGGGTAGAGGAGGTTATGAGGGAGGCAGGAGTCAAGGAGTACGAGATATTAGAGGAGATGCCTGGCAGGGAGCTAGAAGGCCTAGAGTACCTCCACCCCCTAGAGGATCTAGTGGATGCCCAGAGGATCCTAGCTAGGTACCATAGGGTCGTCATGGCCCCGGAGGCGGTTACCCCCCACGAGGGCACTGGCCTGGTCCACTCAGCCCCTGGTCATGGAGACGTTGATTTCGAGATCGGCAAGAGGCTTGGCGTCCCCGTGATTTCGCTAGTGGGAGACGACGGCCGAATGCTGCCTGAGGCCGGCCGTTATGCGGGACTCTACTTCAGGACAGAGGCAAACGAGGCGATAATAAGGGATCTCCGGGAGCGTGGGGCACTATTCCACGAGGGAAGGGTTGTCCACAGATACCCGGTATGCTGGCGCTGCAAGACCCCCCTCCTCCTCAGGGCTACCAAGCAGTGGGTCATTAGGGTTTCGAAGATTAGGGACGAGCTTATCAGGAATGCCGAGACGATAGAGTGGGTACCTAGGTGGGCTAAGGAGAGGTTCATGCATCTCCTAAGGAATGTCAGAGACTGGGTTATAAGTAGGCAGAGGTTCTGGGGGATCCCACTGCCCATATGGGTATGCGAGAGGTGCGGCTACAGGGTCGTTATTGGTAGCTTGGATGAGCTCGAGAAGCTTGGGGGGAGGAGGCCTAGGGAGCTACATAGGCCCTGGGTAGACGAGGTGACGTTGAGGTGTCCAAAGTGTGGAGGGGTAATGAGGAGGGTACCGGATGTAGCCGATGTATGGTTTGACAGCGGCATAGCGTTCTATGCGAGCCTCGGCTACCCTAAGAGGAGGGATCTCTGGGAGAGGCTGAAGCCCGTCGACTTCATTGTAGAGGGGCACGACCAGATAAGAGGCTGGTTCTTCAGCCTCCTCAGGAGCGGCGTCATAGGGTTCGGCGAGGCCCCCTATAGGAGGGTTCTCGTCCACGGCTTCGCCTTAGACGAGCAGGGCAGGGAGATGCACAAGAGCCTCGGCAACTATATAGACTTCGACGACCTGATAAAGAGGATCCCCCGCGACGTGGTAAGGCTCTGGACGACCAGCAACACGGTCTGGGAGGATCTGCGCTTTTCATGGCGCGAGATGGAGAGGATGTGGAGGGACTTCACAGTGATCTGGAACGTCTTCACGTTCATGAGCATGTATATGGGCCTAGACGCCTACGACCCCACCCGTCACACGCTAGAGAGGTACGCCAAGCACCTAAGGGTGGAGGATAAATGGCTCCTCTCTCGCGTCAACAACTTCCTCCGGAAATACCATAAGGCCATGGCATCCCTGCTCATACACGAGGCTGCCAGGCTCCTGAGGGAGTTCATAATTAACGATGTAAGTAGGTGGTACCTGAGGCTCGTGAGGAGGAGGGTGTGGACCGACGAGGAGACGCCAGACAAGATGGCGGCTTACGCCACGCTATACTACGCCATTAGGAGGTGGCTGGCGGCTGCAGCCCCCTTCATACCGTTCCTAACAGAGTACGTGTACCAGAAGCTCTTCCGGGAAGCCGAGGAGGGCCCCGAGTCCGTGCACCTCCTAGATATCCCGGAAGCCGATATTACCCTGATCGATGAAAGACTGGAGGAGTTAATGGGTAAGGCTAGAGAAATAGTAGAGGCCGCGAGAGCCGCTAGGATGAAGGCTGGACTTAAGATCAGGAGGCCAGTCTCTAGAATCATAGTGGCCACCAGCAGCCCCCTAGTCAGGGATGCGGCCAGAGAGCTAGGGGAGCTAATACTGGAGGAGGTTAACGCTAAGAGTATCGAGGTCCTGCGGCCCGAGGCCTTGGAGAGGGTTAGGGTGTACCGCGTCGAGCCGAACTATAGAGAGATAGGCCCCCTATACAAGAGGGACTCCCCCAAGGTGTATGAGCTACTGAGGGAGCGTGGCGAGGAGGTTGCAAGGGCTTTAATGGAGAAGGGCCGCTTCGAGGCGGAATACAAAGGCGTCAGGGTAGTCCTAGAGCCTAGGCACGTGAAGGTTGTAGCCGAGTACCCCGAGTGGCTTAGCGTTGAGGAGGGCGACGACTTCATCGTAGCCGTGGATACTAGGGTGACCGAGGAGGAGATCCTAGAGGGGCTGGCCAGGGAGGTGGTGAGGAGGATACAGTTCATGAGAAAGGAGGCGGGTCTAAGCGTAACCGATTACATAGAGGTGTGGGTTGACTGCGACGATGAGATGGGGCGCGCGATAGGTGAAAAGGAGGACTACATTAAAAGCGAGACTAGGGCTATTAGGATACACCGCGGGGAGCCCCCCTCCAACGCTTATAGTAGGGAATGGGAGGTGGACGGGAGACGACTCAGGATAGGAATAGTGAAGGCGGGGAAGAGCCCCACTACGTGATATGGCCCAGTGAGATACACAAGCTGGGCTACTGCCCTAGGCTTCTATTCTTCGAGTACAACCTCCCCCGCAGAAGGGGGCCATGGGAGGTCATCCGCCTACTTCTAGGCAGGATCTACCACGCCATCCTAGCTGTCCCCCTCCGGTTGAGGGGTTACTCTACCGAGAATCGGATGGAGACGCGGCTGGGCAACGTCGTCTTGAGGGGTAGGGCTGACGCCGTACTTCTAAGGGGTGATAAGGCCATTGTCATTGAGAGGAAGAGCGGTAGAGGGCCGCGCCGCGAGGCCTGGCCGAGCGACGTCCTACAAGCCGGTTCGTATGGCGTTATCCTGGCGCGGAATAGTGACGTGAACGAGGTTATACTGGAGATACGGTATCGCGAGAGGAGTTACCGCTACATCCTGGACTCGAGCATCTCCTCGGCCGTCTTAAGGGCTGTTGACGACGTCGTTAAAATTAAGTATTGGGGCATAGTAGGGTACCCCCGCAGGAGTAAGGGGAGGTGCTCTAGGTGTCCCTTCAGGGAGGTATGTGAGGAACTAGACAAGGCCCTCTCTCCCCCCGACGAGGGGGAGATCTACGAGCCCGGGGAGTGGGTGGAAAGAGAGCGCTTAAGCTCCCTGAACACCCGCTTCACAGGCATGGGAGCTGGTAAGTATGAGGGAGAATCCGGGCGAGAGGGATCCCATCGAGGCTAAAGTCCACGAGATATACGCGGACGTTGCCAAGCCCAGGAGGCCGGTAAGGGATCCTAGAGCAGCCGTTGAGGTTCTCGAGAGAGAATTCAAGCTAATAGTAGACGAGAGAATAGTTGCGCTGACCTACGCGGCCTTTATGAATGGCAGGCCTGTCCTCTTCGAGGGGCCTCCTGGCACGGGTAAGACGGAGATAGGCGAGGCCCTCCTAGAGCTTTGGGCTGGTAGGAAGCCATTCCTCCTCCCCTGCAGCGAGAACTACGACGAGTACAAGGTTATAGGGGACTTCCACCCCCTTATAGCCATGCAGAAGGGGTTTAACGAGGAGTCATTCATACCGCGCCCACTTCTAGCAGCTCTAATACTAGACGCTGGCGTTCTTGTCGATGAGATACGTAGGAGTAACGAGGACTTCCAGAACATGCTTCTAGACGTCGTGGATAAGCGGCGTATAGTAGTGCCGGAGCTAAAGAGGGTCTTCCACGCGCGGGGCCCCGGCTTCCAAGTGGTCTTCACGAGTAACCCCGAGGATATAGCGCAGAACGATCTGAGCGATGCCTTCCTCAGGAGGGTGGTTAGGATACCCTTCACATATCCCCCCAGGGAGGTGGAGGCCCGCATAATTAGGCTGAGGATCGAGGAGAACCCCAGGCTCGACAGCAACGCTATGAACCTGATACTAGAGGCCATATCAAAGCTCAGAAAGTCTGGCCTCGCACACAAGCCTGGCACCGCCGAGGCTGTAGCGTGGGCGCGCATGGCTCAAGCGCTGGCCAGGCTCCGGGGCCGAAGCAGCGTGGCCCTCCAAGATGTCTACGATGCCGCCCTAAGCGTTTTAGCGAAGAGGGTGGAGGACGAGGAGATAGTGAGTAGTGTGGTAGGAGAGGTGTTCCACATTGCCCCGCTACAACGTTGAGGCTCTCATAGACCTACTGCCATCCCTGGGTGAGGCGCTTAGGAGGAGGGGTCTCAAGGTTGGGACCGGCCAGCTGGTGACGGCGGCTAGGATCCTTCACTCCTACTCTGTCCTAGTGAATAGGAGCTATATTGACGAGGACGAGGTATCACTCGTGCTTGCATCTACCTTGGCGCTGAAGCCGCAGCAACTACAGCTCCTCCTAAACGAGGTCAAGGGCCTGATGGTCTCCGCCAAGCTGGACGCCAACGCTAGGAGGATCAGGGATGAGATAGACGAGAACCTGAGGAAGCTCGGTTTGAAGCCCGGGGATAGGGTTGTGAAGAAGAGGGTGCTGAGCGGCCCAAGGAGGAGGGAGAGAGTTGCGGCGTACCTGTTACTCAGGAAGGCGGGGGTCATTAGGGGGCCACGTGGCCGGGAGAGGGTTGTGGGTGAAGCCGAGATATCCCTAATCTCCAAGAGGATAGCCTCTATGGGTTATGAGAGCATAGGCGAGGCCCTAGAGGAGGCCCCAACTTGGAGCGAGGACGACTCAATGCTCAGAGCCGAGGCGAAGCTCGACGTCAAAGGCGACCTCGGGAGCCTCGAATCGAGGAGGCTGCTGAGCCTGGGTAAAGCCGCCATGAGGAAGGGGGACTCCCGCCTCCTCAAGGCTGTAGCCGAGGAGCTGGGTAAGAGGATCCTTAGGGGGGAGCGCATCGATGGTGAGGAGGTTATCCCCATACTTAGGAGAGCTGGAAGCCTGAGTATAGCCCACGAGAGGATCTTGATAGCCAGCGACCCCGCTCTAGTAAGGGATCTCCCAGTGGGTGGCCGCGAGATCGCCGAAATAGCCTCTGGTCTAGGCTGGGAGAGGGGCGGAGAGCTTGTAGCTAAGGCACTGAGGATCATGGATGCCGGAGAGGCTAGGAGGCTGATTGAAGGATTGGATCCCTCCCTTCTCTGGGCGGTTCGAAGACACCCCTTCAAGGGGGTGGAGGGGGCTCTACTCGATGCAGCAACGAAGGCGGCGAGAGGCCTCTATGAGGCGCTGAAGTTCGCCGAGACGGGCGAGCCTGGTAGAGCCGATATGGCTAAAGACCTGGCACTCAGAGCCATTGAGGACGCCAGGAGGATTGATGCAGCCTACTCGCTGGGCCCCCTCTCCTCCTCGAGTATAGAGAGCCTCGCCTCAACAGCGCTAGCTATTGTCGAGGCGTTGGAGACTGGGGGAGGTAATGCGGAGCACCTAGCTTCAACGCTGAGGAGGCTAGGCCCGACTAGGTCGTTGCAGGTGCTACGAGGCCTCTACGCCAGGGTTGGCGGAGAGGAGCGAGAGCTGATAGTGAGGGCCACGGCCTCCCTTTTGTATAGGTTCGCCGCCCGCGAGGGCCTTAGGCTACTACCCCGCAACGAGACCTCCCTATCCCCGCCGGGCAGGCTCGAGGTTAGGAGGACCATATACAGACTTGGGAGGCTAGCCACGGATCCCCTGGTGTTTAGGAGGAGGCTGAAGAGTAGGAGGATAAGCCTGGCTCTCGACGTTAGCGGTAGCATGCTGGATCACAGCATGTGGGCCCTCACTATAGCGGTCCTCTTCTCCTCCAACATTGAGAGGCTCACACTATTCTCCTCCGAGCCGAGGATCCTCGAGGGCCCCTTCACTGCCACGGAGCTAGCGAGAACCCTGCTCTCGGTGAGGTTTGCCGGCTACACAGACATAGCCTCAGCACTACGGGCTGCCGCGGGTAGGGGGACCAAGAGGATAGTTCTAGTCTCCGATCTCAAGCAGACCATCGAACCGGGTGACCCCGTCGATGTGGCTTCCCAGCTGGTTAGGAGGGGATATAAACTGCTCGCCATAGTACCGCCAGGCCACGACAGCGCGACCCGAACTCGGATGGAGGAGGTAGGCGCTCTAGTTAGGGTCGCCTACACGCCTAGGGAGGCCGCCAGGGAGGTTCTTAGGAGCCTCCTCCGCTGAAGGGAACAATAAAAGCCCCTCAGGGGCTGCCCGGCTTCGGGTGGGTGCGGTAGAGTGACGCTTGAGATACCGCCGGAGTGGCGTAGATTCAGGTACAGAGGCTATACGCTGGAAGAGCTGATGAAGATGTCCATAGAAGACCTGGCCAAGCTAATGCCTGCCAGGCAGAGGAGGAGCCTGCTCAGGGGATTCACCCCCGCTCAAAGGAAGCTCCTAGCAAAGGTTAGGAAGGTTAGGAAGAAGCTCGAGGAGGGGAAGCTGAAGAGGCCGCCGGTGATAAGAACTCATGTGCGCGACATGATAGTGCTACCCGAGATGGTGGGCCTCACCATAGCTGTATATAACGGTAAGGAGTTCGTCCCCGTCAGGATAACGCCTTGGATGATAGGCCACTATCTAGGAGAGTTCAGTCCGACCACGAAGATAGTGCAGCACGGAGAGCCCGGCCTGAAGGCCACTAGGAGCAGCCTCCACATAGGTAAGTAGAGGTGTGACCGCCATGCCGCGCTGGAGCTACTCGCTTAAGTTCAGGGACGAGACCAAGATTGCTAAGGCTATGATGTGGGACGTACCCGTGCACCCTAAAGTAATGAGGGAGGTTGCAGAGGCAATAAAGGGCATGCGGCTAGCCGAGGCTAAGAGGTTCCTCGAGAGGGTGATCGAGAAGAAGGAGGCCATCCCCTTCAGGAGGGCTCACGGGAAACAGGCGCACCGGAGAGGCCTAGCCGATAGGTGGGGCTGGCCTGTGGGGAGGTACCCGGTGAAAGCAGCGAAGTACATGCTAAAACTACTTAATAACGTTGAAAACAACGCAGAGGACAAGGGGCTAGAAATCGAGAACCTAAGGATCATACACGTTGCCGCGCATAAGGGCATAACTCTGAAGAGGTGGATGCCAAGAGCCTACGGGAGGGCGTCGCCCAAGAACAGGGTGCACAGCCACATAGAAGTGATAGTTAGGGAGGAGTAGCGGGGTGAAGACCTGTGGGGAGAGTCGAGAGGTTCTTCCTCAATCAGGGGCTCCTAAGAGCTAAGATAGACGAGTACCTAGCAGCAAACTTCTACATGGCAGGCTATAGCAGGGTAGAGATAATACCCATGGGGCTAGGCACCAGGATCCACATCTACGCTGAGAGACCCGCGCTGATAATAGGGCAGAGGGGGGCCACCATAAGGAGGCTTCAGCAGATATTCGAAAAGGTATTCGGCATCGAGAACCCCCAGATAACGGTCTCACAGCCCGAGAACCCCGAGCTAGACGCTAGGGTTCAAGCCTTCAGGATAGCGAGGAGCATAGAGATGGGCTACCACTTCAGGAGAGTCGCCTTCACGGCGCTTAGGAGGATAATGAGTAACGGCGCCCTCGGAGCCGAGATAAAGATAAGCGGCAAGCTGAGGACTGAGAGAGCGCGCTTCGAGAAGTTCAGGGCGGGCAAGGTCTACAAGGCCGGGCATAAGGTTGACGAGCTAGTCGACAGAGCGGTAGCCATAGCAAAGCTCCCGAAGGGAATCATAGGGGTCGAGGTAATCATAGCTAAGCCCGGCAAGCCCGGGGATTATATAAGGATTAAGAGCCCCGAGGAGGTGGCGGAGGAGATAAAGAGGATTAGGGAGGAGCTGGAGGAGCGAGCGGCAGGGCCTGAGAGGCCCGAGGTAGAGGAGCTCCTGGAAGAAGCTGGCAAGACTGAGGAGGCAGGCCCCGGAGAGGCGGAGGAGGGTGGTGAGAATGCCTAAGTTTAAGGTGAGGGCCTCGGACCTGCGGAAGATGAGCCCCGAGGAGAGGATGAAACTGCTAGAGGAGTGGAGGAGCGAGCTGATCAAGCTACGCTACCAGGCCGCGGCCGGCAGCCTTGAGAACCCTGGGAAGCTCAGAGAGTATAGGAGGAACATAGCCCGCCTACTCACCATAATGAGGGAGGAGGAGCTGAGGTCTCAAGGGAAAGAAGAGCGGGCCTGAGAGCTACGGGTGCGGCGCTGCATTGAGGATTACTCCATGGAACCTGAGGTTCCACGAGCTTATAGGTCTTGAGGTTGAGGTGCTCAGGCACCTCGATCCCGGTCTCGTGGGCGTGAGAGGGGTAGTAGAGTGGGAGACTCCTAGGGCGCTCCTAGTTTCTCGGGGTGAGAGGAGAATCCTAATACTTAAAAGCGGTGCTCTATTCGCATTCCACATCCCTGGCGGGGGTAGAGTGGTCGTCCCAGGTGACGATATACTCGGGGGCCCCGCTCAGAGGGTTAAGAGGTTGAGGAGGTAGTAGCTTGGAGGTGGGAGTGGTTGCCTGCACCTAAGGCCTTGAAGAACCTCAAGATCCCAGGTGTGGAGCCACCTAAGAGGAGCTGTAACGACCCAAACTGCCCCTGGCATGGGCACCTGAGGGTTAGGGGTGTAATTCTAGAGGGAGTAGTCGAGAAGTATAGGGCTAAGGGGACGGCTGTTATCAGGAGGGACTACATATACTACGTCAAGAAGTACAAGAGGTACGAGAGGAGGAGCAGCAAGATAAAAGCCCACGTGCCCCCCTGCATAGACGTTAAGGAGGGGGACGTGGTAGTCATAGGGGAGACTAGGCCTATCGCGAAGACAGTAAAGTTCGTCGTCCTCGGCGTAAAGAAGAGCGCGGCTGGCGGCGAGTAGCTTTAAGCCCTGGGAACCGCTGCTGCGGGGGGTAGCGTGGAATGCCTAAGAAGAAGAAGTATGGGGCAGTAATATCGAGGTTCGGGGTAAACACTGGGCTCCAGGTCGGCAGTTATGTAGAGGTAGCCGACAACAGTGGAGCCAAGGAGGTAATGATAATCAACGTGCCACACCACAAGACGAGGCTCCGCCGCCTACCAAGCGCCGGCGTCGGCGATCTGGTAGTTGCAACCGTGAAGAAGGGTAGCGTGCAGTTGAGGAGGCAGGTAGTCTACGCTGTTGTAGTGCGCCAGCGTAGGCCCTTCAGGAGGCCCGACGGCACCTGGGTGGCGTTCGAGGACAACGCTGTAGTCCTAGTTAACCCCGATGGAACGCCCAGGGGAACCGAGATTAGAGGACCCATAGCTAGGGAGGCAGCCGAGAGATGGCCTAGGATAGCTAAGCTGGCAACGATCATAGTTTGATGGGGTGTTCTGGATGGCTAGGTTAACTAGGAGCAGGCAGCCGAGGAAGCAGAGGCGTGCCCTCTACAGGGCTCCACTCCACATCCGCCAGAAGCTCGTCAGCGCCACCTTGAGCCCCGAGCTGAGGGAGAAGTATGGGGTTAGGAGCCTGCCGGTGAGGAAGGGCGACAAGGTAAAGGTTATGAGGGGGGATTTCAAGGGTCACATCGGAAAGGTAGTCAAGGTCGACTTGAAGAAGCTCCGCATATACATTGATGGAGTCACCATTAAGAGGAGTGATGGAACCCCGGTCTTCAGGCCCATACACCCATCAAACGTCATGATAGTGGAGCTAGACCTGAGCGATCCCTGGAGGAGGAAAATCCTCGAGAGGAGAGGCGCGAAGCTGCCGCCGCCCGAGGAGGCAGGTGGAGAGGCTGCTGAGGCCGAGAGGGCCGCTGAGGGAGCCGAGGAGTCGGCCCAGCCTAGTATTAGCCCCGAGGCCCCGTCTGGAGGGGTGGGTGAGTAGCCATGGCTAGGATGGGAGGGCAGAGGAGGCTCAAGGCATTAGCTGCTCCCAAGTTCTGGCCTATACTCAGGAAGGAGTATAAGTGGACGGTTAAACCAAGGCCCGGCCCTCACCCTACAGAGCTGAGTATACCACTCCTACTCATAGTGCGTAACGTGCTCGGCTACGCTAAGACGGCTCGGGAGGCGCGTAAGCTTATAAGCGAGGGCCACTTCAAAGTTGATGGGAGGGTTAGGAAGGACTATAAGTTCCCCGTCGGCTTAATGGATATTATCGAGATAGTAGACACGGGAGAAAGGTATAGGTTCGTCCCCTATCCAGTGACGTTCTTCAAGCTCCACCCACTACCCGAGGACGAGCCTAATGTTAAGCCCGTCAGGATAGAGGATAAGACCACCGTTAAAGGAGGTCACATACAGTTGAACCTGAGTGGGGGGCGAAACATACTGATAAGAGTGAAGGATCCCCGGAACCCCGTTGAGGACAAGTATAAGACGCTGGGCACACTGCTCATAACGGTGCCGGAGCAGGAGATAGTAGACTATGTGCCACTCGAGGAGGGCAACCTCGCCATAGTCTATGCGGGTAGGAACGCTGGGAGGGTCGGCGTAATCAAGGAGGTAAGGAGGGGCTGGGGCCGCAGGAGGAGCATCGTAACACTCGAGGATAGGAGGGGCAACCTATTCCAGACAAGTCTTGACTACATCCTAGTTATAGGGAGGGATAGGCCCCTCATTAGCCTGCCGGAGGGTGCGTGGTGATGTCCTCGCTACCCATACCCCCGGAGACTGTTGAGAGGATTCTCGAGGAGTGGAAGAGGAGCCCTATGAGGAAGCCTAGGATAGCTAAGGTAACTGTCAACATAAGCCTGGGCTATAGTGGGGAGAGACTAGTTAAGGCAGCCAAACTCCTCGAGGAGCTGACCGGGCAAAAACCCGTCTTCAGGAAGGCTAAGAGAACCATAAGGGCCTTTGGCGTTAGGAAGGGGGAGAACATAGCCGTCATGGTGACGCTGCGGGGTCAGAGGGCCATAGAGTTCCTCAAGAAGGCGCTCGAGGCCGTTGGTAGGAGGCTAAAGGTCTCAAGTATAGACCAGCATGGCAACGTGAGCTTCGGTATAGAGGAGCACATACTAATACCCGGGGTACGCTACGACCCCGAGCTAGGCATACTGGGCATGGATGTCGCTATAACCATAGAGAGGCCTGGCCATAGAATTGTGAGGAGGAAGAGGATGAGGAAGAGCCACATTCCACTCAGGCACAGGGTAAAGCCTGAGGAGACAATGATTCTATTAAGCCAGCTGCTAGGAGTCGAGTGGGTGCAGAAGTAGGGGGGTGCAGGGAATGGGTAAGATAAGGCCTCCAAAGCCTAAGCTAATGGGCCGGGGGGCCCAGAAGTGCATGAGGTGTGGTACGAGAGACGCCGTCATACAGAAGTACGGCCTCTACCTCTGCAGGCAGTGCTTCAGGGAGGTGGCGATGCTACTAGGCTTTAGGAAGTACCGCTGACGGGCTCCGGGGGTGCATGGGCTATGGTTATGATGGATACCCTGGCTAACGCGTTGGCCACAATCTATAATGCAGAGATGAGGGGTAAGAGGGAGGCAATAATAATGCCTGCCAGCAAGCTCATAGCGGCAGTACTCAGGGTCTTACAGCGTGAGGGCTATATCGGGAACTTCGAATACATAGATGACGGTAGATGGGGTAAGTTCCGAGTAGAACTGCTAGGCAGGATCAATAAAATCGGGGTTATAAAGCCCAGGTTCCCCGTGAGCTATAGAGAGCTCGCCCGTATGCCTGAGTGGCTCAGGAAGTACCTTGCCAGCCGAGATATAGGCATACTGATCATCAGCACGAGCAAGGGCGTCATGTCTCACCGAGAGGCGATAAAGAATAAGATAGGCGGGGTACTCCTAGCATACGTCTACTAGCAGGGGAGCCAAGCCTTTTCAACCCTGGCTAAGGCCCCCTCCTCCTCCGGGTGTAGGGGAGACAGAGAGGGGGTGCCATCTATGGCAAGAGACGTGCACGTCATCAAGACAGTTGAGATACCAGATGGCGTCGAAGTTAGAGTCGAGGGTAGCAGGGTAACCGTTAAGGGGCCGAAGGGAGAGCTCTCCCGGGACTTTGGCCATGCTAAGGGGGTCATAATGAGAGTTGAGGATGGAAAGTTCATTGCAGAGGCCTTCTTCGCCCGCTCTAGGGAGAGGGCACTCGTCGGCACGATAGCAGCCCACGTGAGGAATATGATACTAGGCGTGACGAAGGGGTTCCGCTACAAGATGAAGATAATCTATAGCCACTTCCCGATAAACGTTAAGGTTGAGGGTGACAGGGTAGTTATATCGAACTTCCTCGGAGAGAAGGCGCCACGCATAGCCAGGATCCTACCTGGCGTTAAGGTTCAGGTTAAGGGGCAGGACTTAATCTTAGAGGGCGTCGACATAGAGAAGGTCGCGCAGACAGCAGCTAATATAGAGAGGGCGACCAAGATTAGCGACCTCGATAGGAGGAAGTTCATGGATGGCATCTACATCTATGCCCGGGAGGTGGTTGAGCAGTGAGTGTAGAGGCCAGGTCGAGGGAGGAGGTGCTAGCCTCGCTTAGAGCCCGCAGGCGCCTCCAGAGGAGGATGCATGAGGAGAGGAGGAGCAGGCCGCGGTTCCTGAGGTACCTATCCTGGAGGTTCTGGAAGTTCGAGAGGAGGGAGTATTGGAGGAAGCCTAAGGGTAACGACAACAAGATGAGGCTACAGCTGAAGGGGTACCCGCCTATAGTGAAGGTCGGCTATAGGACTCCCGCCGAGATAAGGGGGCTCCACCCGAGTGGGTTGGAGCCAGCCATCGTGAGTAATGTCAAGGATCTCGAGTCGCTTGACCCCAGGAGGCACATAGTATATATAGCCTCTACGGTGGGGCTCAGGAAGCGCTTAGAGCTTATCAGAGCGGCCAGAGAGCGTGGCTTCAGGGTGGCTAACGCGGGGGCTGTGTAGCCATGGATTACCGGCTGCAGAGGAGGCTTGCCGCCGAGATATTAGGCGTGGGGGAGAGTAGGATCTGGATCAACCCGGATCCAGAGTACGCAGAGGACATAGAGCAGGCGCTGACGCGCAAGGATGTCGAGGCGCTCATCAAGAGGGGCATAATAAGGGTCATACCGAAGAAGGGTAACGCCCACAGGTGGCTTGAGAGGAGGAGGCAGAGGGCTAAGGGTAGGAGGAGGGGACCCGGTAAGAGGAAGGGACCCGCAACCGCTAGGAGCGATCCGAAGGAGGAGTGGATGCACAGGATAAGGAGGATGCGCCGCTACCTACGCTGGCTCAGGGATCACGGCCTCATAGACAGGAGGACCTACAGGAGGCTCTACAGGCTCTCGAAGGGAGGCATGTTCAAGAGCCTCACAGCACTGCGCCGCTACATAGAGGAGCAGGGCCTCCTAAAGGAGGCGAAGAGCGGGTGATGAGCAGTGGGGCACGGGCCTCGTTACAGGGTTCCTTGGAGGAGGCGTAGGGAGGGTAAGACGAACTACTACAAGAGGATAAAGCTCATCAAGAGCGGTAAGCCCCGCTTGGTTGTGAGGCGCACGAACAAGTATATCATAGTCCAGGTGGCAGAGGCTAAAATAGAGGGCGACAGAATGATAGCTGTAGCCCATAGTAGGGAGCTCGTCAAGAAGTATGGGTGGCTGGGCGGTACGGCCAACACTAGCGCTGCTTACCTCACGGGGCTACTAGCAGCTCTTAGGGCGAGGCGTGCGGGGGTCTCGGAGGCCGTGCTCGACATAGGACTTGCAACCCCTACGCCGGGTAGCAGGGTATTCGCCGCCTTGAAGGGGGCCCTCGACGCTGGCCTGAGGGTTCCTCACTCACCCGAGATACTGCCCGGCGACGATAGGATAAGGGGCGTGCATATAGCCGAGTGGGCCTCCAGGCTTTCCCAGGAGGACCCCGAGCGCTATAAGAGGCTATTCAGCCAATATCTAGCTAGGGGTCTTAAGCCCGAGGATCTACCCAAGCACTTCGAGGAGGTAGTATCTAGGATCAAAAGTGAATTCTCAGATATCCTCCTCGAGAAACCCGAGAGCGTGGGGGGTGGTGAGGCGTGAGTCCTAGGGCGAGTAGGGGTCCCATGCCAGCTGTAAGCCCACGCGAGGTCCTTGAGGCCTGGGAGCCTAGGACTCGTGTGGGTAGGATGGTAAAGGAGGGTAAGATAAGTAGCATAGATGAGATATTCAGGATGAACCTGCCCATACTGGAGCCCGAGATAGTAGACATACTCCTACCCAACCTCAAGCACGAGGTAATAGACGTCACCATAGTCCAGAAAATGACTGATGCTGGGAGGATCACCCGCTTCAGAGCGGTAGTCGTAGTTGGAAACGAGGATGGCTACGTGGGCCTTGGGAAGGGTAAGGCGCGGCAGTTCAGGTTCGCTATAGAGAAGGCGATTAGAAACGCCAAGCTCAACATAACACCCGTTAGAAGGGGGTGCGGCAGCTGGGAGTGCAGCTGCGGCGAGCCCCACAGCGTGCCCTTCACGGTGAGGGGTAAGAGTGGTAGTGTGGAGGTCATACTAAAACCCGCACCCAAGGGCACGGGCCTGGTAGCGGGTGACGTAGCCAAGGCAGTACTCAGAATGGCCGGTATCAGGGACGTATGGAGCTTCACTAAGGGGGAGACGAGGACGAGCTACAACTTCGCGAGGGCGACGTACCTAGCCCTCAGGGCGACCTACAAGTTCGTCACTCCACTGGACTGGCAGCGGACGTGACTGGGGTGTAAGTGATGCCGCTCTACGCCATCATCAGGATAAGGGGGACAGTCGACGTGAGGCCAGACGTCGAGGCCACGCTCCGGATGCTAAGGCTCCACAGGAGATACACCGCTTCGCTCTACCATAGCAGCCTACCCGGCATCGAGGGTATGTTGAGGAAGGTGGAGAACTGGGCGACGTGGGGTGAAATAGATGTTGAAACACTAGCAGCGCTCATAAGGGCTAGAGGTAGGCTTATAGGTGATAAGCCCATTACAGACCTCTGGGTAGCTGAGAACCTCAAGCTACTCGGAGGAATAGAGGAGCTCGCAAAGAAGCTCGTGGAGGGCGAGATACACTACCATAAACTAGAGGACTACGGAGTCAAACCCTTCTTCAGGCTACACCCACCCCGGGGAGGCTTCAAGGGCTCAATAAAGAAGCACTATAAAGTAGGGGGGGAGCTAGGCTATCGCGGACCCGCGATAAACGACCTGATCAGGAGAATGCTCTAGAGGGGTGTAAGTCGTGGTTGTCAGGAGACGTAGGAAGTCGAGGAAGCTCCGCGGTAGAACACGCACAATGGGTTGGGGGAGGATCGGGCAGCACCGCAAGAGTGGGAGCCGCGGCGGCCATGGAGCTGCTGGGATGCACAAACACATGTGGACATGGGTTATAAAATACGCCCCCACGTGGTTCGGGAAGCATGGTTTCAACCCGCCCAGGATAAGGGTAGGCTATAGGCCGACTACCATAAACCTGGGAGAGCTACAGGATCTCATAGATAAGCTAGAGGCGGAGGGGGCGCTAAAGAGGGAGAACGGTCTAGTGGTCGTCGATCTCGCATCGATGGGTATACACAAACTGCTGGGAAGAGGTAGCCTGAGGACGCCTGCTAAAATCATAGTACCACTAGCAAGCGAGCAGGCGGTACGCAAGGTTGAAGAAGCTGGCGGCAAAGTAGTGCTTATCGCGGCGGGGGAGGAGGGCGGCGAGGAAGAGGCTTAGCAACCCTTTAACTCTTGTATAAGCATCGCACCCGAGATCTCGGAGTCCCCTCCTCGAAAGCACCCTAATGTCAATCTCTCTAATGGCTTCAAAGAGGAGCTTTTAGGGAAAAAGAGTAGCTGAAAGAGGCCTGCTGACCCCAGATCTACGCTACCTCTCCTCCGCTACTTCTTACAGCGCTCCTCTATGGGGGCGTATTTGAGGCCTGTGGGTCCTACGTACTTCTCTGTAGGCCTTATTATCTTGTTGTTCTTGACCTGCTCTATGTAGTGGGACGTCCACCCTACTATCCTGCCCATGGCGAAGATAGGTGTATACATTGGTATCGGTATCCCTAGCTGGTAGTAGAGAACCGCTGTGTAGAAGTCTATGTTAGCTGGTAGCTTCTTCTCCCTCCACATGACCTCCTCCGCCTTCTTCAGCACCTTGAGCCAGTACTCGCCTTCAGGCAGCTGCTTTATGAACTTGGCGGCTACGTCTGTTCTGGGGTCGTGGATCTTGTAGACCCTGTGGCCGAAGCCCATTATCTTCTCCTTCCTCGCGAGCTTCTGAAGTATGTACTCCTCTATGTACTCCTCGAGGGGCTTGCCGGCCTTCTCAGCCTGCTCCTTCGCCTCCAGCAGCATCTGCATTGCCTTCTCGTTGGCTCCGCCGTGGAGCGGGCCCTTAAGCGCTCCAATGCCGCCTGCGACGGCGCTGTACATGTCGCTTAGCGTGCTGGCTATTACTCTTACAGTGAATGTGCTCGCGTTGAAGCCGTGATCCATGTAGAGGACAAGGCTTGACTCGAACGCCCTCGCCTCTAGGTCGCTGGGCATCCTGCCAATGATCATCCTCAGTACGTCTTTCGCGTGGTCCAGGTTGGGATCGGGTCTTATCACTGTGCCGTCATGTGCTAGATGCCAGCCAGCAGTGAATATCACTGGGAGGGAAGCTATCAACCTAAGGGCGTGCTCGTATAGGAAGTCGTCGTCGAACCTCCACTCGGGGGCGTAGTACTGGCCTAGGAGAGCCACACCGTAGCTGCCATAGTACATCGGGTGGGTCTTCGGGACGAGCTTTAGGGCGTCAAATATCTTCTCGGGCACCTGCCCCCTATAGGTGTCTATCTTCCTCTTTATCTCCCTCAACTCGTCCTCGCATGGGAGCTGGCCGTAGAGGAAGAGGTGAGCTGCCTCGTAGAAGCTTGCGTGCTCACCTATGTCTGCTATCGTATAGCCCCTATATATCGTGTGCTCGCCCTTGGGGTCTACACCGCTAATAGTAGTAGTGTCGGGGACCACGTTGTAGAGGCCCTTTGGGACTATAATGTACTTACCGAGGGGCCCCTCCTCCATCTTGCACTCAACTTCCACCCTCGACATATGGGCATCACCACTGCTCCGGCAAGTCTAGAATTTCATATATGAATATATTCGTATGGGGCCTCGTCGCACATTACAGTAAGGATTAGACCTTAGATATACTTCTCCGAGGCCTGGAAGGGCTCTCTTGGAAATAGCTAGGGAGCCCCAAGTAAAGCGGGGCTAGGCCTCCCGGGTGCACGGTGAAATGCTGTTCTGCATAATAGGCGCTGGAGCCGTAGGTTCAGTATTGGCTTATGTCGCCGAGCTCCGCGGTTGCAGTGTTAGGCTCTACTCTAGATCAGAGGGTCTCCGCTACGTAAAGGCGCCCGCTGGCACTCTAACCCTCAACGCTGAGGGGCCCCCTTGGAGGCCCACTCAGTGTGACTACATGTTGCTCGCGGTTAAGGCCTACGATACCCGCAGGGCCCTAGAGATGGCTAGAACCTTCAGGGTGGCGTCACCTATACTTCTCGTCGTCCAGAACGGGCTCGGAGGGCTTGAGGAGGCCGAGTCCATGGGCTTTAATGTTGCGGGTGGCGTGGCTGATTTCGGCGCCTTCAGGAGGGGCGCTCTAGTAGAGCTTCGGGGAACTGGCAGGCTTATCGTGGGCTGTAGGGGGCGCGATTGCAGCAGCGAGTTGGCCGGCCTAAGATCTTGCTTGGACTCTCCCCTGTTTAGAGTTGAGATAGTCGATGACATAGAGCCGTATAGGTGGCTCAAACTAGCTGTTAATGCGGCGGTGAATAGCATTGCAACACTACTGGAGGCGCCGAACGGCGTGGTGGCACATAATCCCAATGCCAGGAGGGCGGCACTAATAATAGCTGAGGAGGTGGAGAGAATAGCTCACGAGAAGGGTATAAGGCTGCCAGCCAAAGCCTCCCTGGAGACTATAAGGGTAGCTGAGTCGACTAGCGAGAACATTAACTCACTGCTACAGGACATAGAGTTGGGTAGGAGGACTGAGGTCGACTACATCCTCGGCCCCTTAGCAGCGTCGAGTAGGCTCATAGAGCTGGTCTACCATCTTCTGAAGTCGCTCGAAGAAGAGAGGCGGGGACTGTAATTTAGGATTTGAACCCCGGGTGGAGCCGCGGCGGCCTAGGGGAGGAGTTGGGCGCACTCGCCATAGGCCTGCTCTCCTACTTGGCGTTGTGGGTTGCTGTGACGACTGCTGCGAGAGGCAGGAGGGGGCGCTGGGAGGTTAACCCCATAGCCGTAATCTATCGTTTCGGCGGGTCTATGGAGCCTTTAAGGGGGCGTGGGGCACGGGCGATATCCAGGGCCTCCTACGCCTCCGTAGCCCTAGCGTATGCCTTGATGGCGTTCTTCTACTACACGATACTAGCCACGTTCTGGGCCCGCTACGTGGCTAGGCTACCCGGATCCTCCTCGCTCGGCGTGGTACCGCTAATACCCGGGGTCACGGTGCCGCTCAGTGTTCTCCCACACTTCCTGGTAGCTCTCGGCATAGCTGCGGCGGTGCACGAGCTGGCACATGCCCTGGTTGCGAGGGCTGAGGGGCTCCGTGTTAAGAACGTTGGAGTAGCACTCTTCATAGTGGTGCCTGCTGCTTTCGTAGAGCTCGACGAGGAAGAACTCGCTAAGGCCCCCCTCTCCTCCCGCCTCAAGGTGTACTCCGCGGGGGTCACAGCAAACCTCATACTATACCTGCTACTCCTCGGCATAGCATCAGCGGCTCCCTGCAGCGCGTTCTCCCACGGAGTAACCATAATAGGCGTTGCACCAGAGAGCCCCGCTGCCCACGCAGTAATGCCAGGTGGACTCCCAGCTAACATAACGAGGGGCGATGTAATCATAGCGGTTAACGGCGAGAAGATTAGCTGCATCCAAGACCTGGCCAGGGTATTTGAGGAAGCCGGCGTGAAGAACCCTAGGAAGGCCGTTAACCTAACCCTCACACTGGTTAGAGACGGGAAGCACTTGAATGTAACCGTATACAAGGGTGTCAACGAGACCATGATCGGGATAACCATAGTCAATAACTTCACACTAGCGGGCATACTACTCTATAGCTCGCTCCTACTAAACTTCGCCTTAGCACTCATAAACGCAGGGCCACTCTTCATAACTGATGGAGCCAAAATGCTTGAGGACTTACTTGTGAGACTACAGGGCTCTCAGGGCAAGATTGTATCCCTTGGACTACAATCAGCCACAGTGCTGCTACTCCTCTCCCTGCTCACAATTAGGCCGATACTACCAGGTTAATCTGTAAGCCCGCAAGGTAGCCATAGTTAAAATGGGCGGCCCCCAACAGCGAGGCGTGGGATGGGGATTCCGCGATGATATCTGATAAAGGGGCTGCAGCAGTGGAGATAGTGATTCTAACCGCCATAGCCGTGGCAGCCGCTTTCATCTATTCTACTAGCCTGGGCGGCATTGAAAGCCTGAATAGGGGATTCGCATGCCCGAGCGGGTACACCTACCACATAGGTCCTGGGCGGCTCACCGCTACATACATCTACAGCGACGCCCTCTGCGGCTATAACTCCATCGAGTTACCGCTGAACCTGAACCTCGCAAGGGAGACGACGTGCACTGCAGGAAGGCGGGAGGCCGTTATACTACCCTTCGCCGACGGTAAGCCCGTCTACGGCAACTATAGCGTGGGTTACGCTTCTACCTCCATGGGGGTTAGACCTGCTTACATCTACGAGAGGAGCGGGGCTATACCGGCCTCAGCCTGTGCACCCCTCATGGTTCCCGGCAAGGTGGTGATCTACTACGATAAAAGCACGGGTCTCATATTGAAGGCCGAGTCCTACACCACAGTTAACGGTACCAACTACAAGCTCCGAGACCTAGAGATAAATAGCTACCAGGTCATGCGGGGCTCCCTAGCCTACAAGCCGGGCCTCCTACTGGGAGCAGTATATGCAGCTATAGGCGGCGTGATAGGTGCGTCGATCGCCCTTATAGCTAAGAGGCTCCTAGACCTGCTCTAGAGGCTCTCTAGGAGCACTCTATATAGCAGCTCTCTAAGTGGCCTCCCATCAGCCTCCACGCTGATAACGTGCCTCCCCTCCCATTGATCACCCACGTGAGGGGCCACCTCCTCATACCCTCTAAATCGCTCTGGGAAGGGGAAGACCCGCTCCTGGGGTGTGTGTGGAATACACCTACAACGTCTATACCGAGGTTCCAAGCAGCCCTATGAGCTGCGATGGTGTCCAGGGGGTTCGCTGTGAAGGAGCAGGGGCTCCTGTCTAGGTTCTCGGCAAAATACACGGCGCCTACAAGGGTCTCGCCAGGCCTCTCTCCCCCGAGGAGGTAGCCTACAACCTCTATTGGGTATACATCCGCTAAATAGCTGAGGACACTGCAGAGGGGGCCTAGATGCACCATGCACTTATTAGCCATGAAGTTGCACCTCTAGGATCCTAGCCTTGAGTGTCTCGGTGTCTAGCAGCGCTACCGTGGGCTTACCGTGAAGAACGCCTGAGGCCTCACCGGGATTTAACACTAGAACCCCTTGGATATAGCGGTAGTCGACCTCGTGGGTGTGCCCATACAGGATTGCGTCCCATTCACCTCCGCGGGCTAGCGCGTATACTATCCGCCTAGTATCCGAGGGGGAACCCCAGCCGTGGAGTAGAAGTATACGCCTACCGTTAACTACCACCTCCCTGGGAGGCTCCTCTATCTCAACCCCGAGACTCTCGGCCACCCTCCTGAGTTGAGTCTTGTCCCCACAGTTATTCCCGAAAACAGCCCGTATAGCGGCTCTACCGGATGCCTCGGAAGCCATGGCTAGTAGCGTGAAGGGTGAGACTATGTCGCCTAGGTGGAAAATGAGGGTGGCGCCAAGATCTAACAGGAGGTGTACAGCCCTTTTAGCTAGAACCACGTTGTCATGGGTATCGCTTAGAACACCTATAAGCATGCCTGACCCCCACTAGGGGGCCGCCCTCCTAGCGAATTCTCTTGCGGCATTATCGTACTTCTCCTCGATTTCGCTAACAAACCTCTCGTACTCAGCCTTGAGCTTCCTAACCTTCTCTTCATAGGCTAGAAGTATCTCCCTCCTTATCCTATCCTCTAAATCCTCAAGCTTAGGCAGCCCCTCCTCAGACACGGGACAGGCACCAAGCAAAGAGGGGGGCTAAGGGTCTAAAAGTACTCCTCTTGCTCGGTGAGCCTGCTGGCTATCACCTCCTTGAGCCTCCATAGAACAGCTATCAACGCTAGGAGCCCACCTACGCCGACGAGTAGGGGTGTCAGCCTCTTTACCACGGTTAGAGGGGTTGGATACACTGTTATCGTAGCGCTAGCCTGCTGGGGAACCATAATGTAAGTCTCCACCCTCTTGTAGGCCGGGTGCCCGACCACTACTTTGTACACGCCATATATCACTTTAAACGATGCCGTACCCCCTGTTCCGGTGAACTCACTCGCCACGGTAGCATGCGTCCTAGTATCGACTATCTCGACGAGAGCACCCGCGACTGGCTCCGATCTATCGTTGACTACGGTTATGGTTACAGTGTAAATCCGAGGCTTTAATCTAATAGTAACATTCTTGTTGCCGTCAACGGTGACCACGATGTTTTCTGGTAGCTCGTAGTAGTTCTTAGACACGGGTTTCAGCTTCGCTTCATATACTCCATATGGCAGCTCTACAGTCGCGTTACCCGATTTAATAGTTATTTTCTTCGGGTACTTAACCGCCGGGGGCTTCGCTTTCCCTCTCCTCTGCAGCTCTAACTGGTAGGGGAAAGGTATGAGCTTGCCCGTCAATGAGTCCTTGAGTAGTATAGTAATGTTGAATTCCTTGTATGGGAGAACTACAGTGAGCTTGGAGCCGGCGGGGCCTACGGTTACGTTGAGTGTAACTGGCAGATAGGGCGACTTAAGCGGTGGCCGCACTATCAGGGTGTATTTGCCCTCCCGGATTCCTCCGCGTGCCGCTGCAGTACCGTTAACTGAGATTATGGGTGAAGGTGATAGGAAGGGTATCTCGTAGTGTAGCTCGACTAAAGCCCCGTCGATGGGCTCTCCGTCGGGGTTAATCACTCTCACGGTGAAGGGCACGTAGACCGGTCTTAGGGCTATAATGACATGCTTAGTTGCAACTCCCACCTCGAGCTTGGTCATATTTGCCTCATAGGAGGGTGCTACTGCCTCGACGATGTAGTATCCAAGTGGGAGCTGGAGGATCCGTGTTTCATTTAACGTTAACGTCATATTACCCGTGCCATAGGGGCCCTTGTATATTAGGCTTAGCTTGTAGTGCTTGATGGGAATATGTGCCTCGGCGTCTAGGGTCGAGAAGGTCACGTTTGATATAGGAGGCCTCACTGCTAGCCTAAGTTGTGCGGGCCCGCTTATCGTTAGGTTCCTCGCCGCTACCACTACGCCCCCGAAGGGATCCTCTACGATTATAGTGTACGAACCCTTACGTAGATCGAGTATGACTACCCCATTTGCGCTGGTCGTGCCGTTTACACTGAATGGCTTCAGGGGAGGCATAGAGGAGGCTATCACGCGCACCCCTTTGACGGGGCCGGAGAACCTGCCGTGATTGGAGTATAGTGTTATTCTAACAGGATACCTTAGAGCGCTCAGGCTTATCTTCAGTATAGTCGAAGCGGAGATGTTGACCGCTAGCGTCCTGGGAGCATACCCTGGAGCTGTAATTGTTAGATTATACAGGCCTACGGGTAGCAGGAGTGTCTCATTGGATTTGATGTGAGCGGCTCTGCCGACATATCTTAGATTCCACGTGTTAATTATCATCGTTGCATTACTAATATTATAAGCCTCTGGCCCCCTAATTTCGTTATCGTAGAGTAGGATGGTTACGTTAGCCATGTATGGCTCCACTACTATGTGGAACGAGTAGCGCCCTCTAGGTGTTACGTGAATTCTCCCGTGGGCCTCCTTAAACCCCTGTTTGAGTATAGTGTAAACATAGGATCCTGCACGTAGGCTCACCGAAACGGAGCCATTAGCGCCTGTAGTAATCTCTATGGGCTTCACACCAACGGCATTTAGAACGCGGTCATCTGGTTTTATGATTATAGACGCTCCAGAGAGTGGGAGTGACGGCAGTGCTATGGGGGAGTTAAGCGTGGCCGTGGAAACACTTAGCGTGACCCTAATAATTACTGGCTTCAAATGTATTGTCAAGACTTCTCCGGCGCCTGCCCTCAGCGAGATGTTCATACTAGCCAGATAATAATAGCCGGGCTTCGAGGCTGTAATGACGTAGTAGCCGGGGGGTAGGAGCGTCTTAACCAGTCCATCCCCGGCCTTCAAGGTAACCGTGCCCTCACCTATGCCTATGTAGTGGAGGGCTAAGGTAGCGTTGGGAACAGGCCTCCCAGTATCGACGTCAAGCACCTTAATATTAACAGGCGTATAGTTCGGGGTGACAATAAGTGATAAGTAGAGCCTAGAACCAACGGCGATCTCGCGCGTGCAGGGGGCTATGAATGGGTGTGTAACCTTTATCTCGTAGAGGCCCATCCTTAACAGTAGGACTACCGTCCCACTGCTATCAGTGTAGCCCACAGTGATAGGTGCATAGGTGGTGTTGTCCTTAGGTATAGCTTCCACCATGGCTCCTCCGAGAGGTCCTTGGGCCAGGTTCCAGAGGGGGTCACGGGCTACTACCTTTATTGTCACCTCATACTTTACCGGTGACAGGTATAGTCGTATTGTGTTGTTTGGCTTGCTTATAGCGAGCGTTACTGGGCCGTAGGGCTCGTAGGCTGGCGCTGTCACGGAGATTGCGTAAAGCCCGTAGGGTAGCCTCAATACGGCTATACCGCTCGGCGCGTTTACCTGAGTAGAGCTAGTGTAGGAGGGTGCCTTGTAGACTATTGATATTGTAGCGTTAGACACTAGAACTCCTCTCATATAGAGCTCCGAGTCGTAGAGTATAAGTGAAACGTTAGCATACCTCGGATACACGATAAGCGTTGCTTTGGAGGTATTCGGTGCTACCCTTAAGTAGTAGGTGTAAGGCTGGGTATAGGGGCTCCAGACGGCCACCTTGTAGGTGCCCGTCCTGAGCTTGACCTCGACTAGACCCGTCTTATCGGTGTATACTATGATTGTTCGGTTGGGAATCGAAGGCTTCGCTAGAGTGATGTTGAGCCTAGCTGAGGCTAGGGGGCCTGAGGCCAGTCCCGTCACATTATCTAGAGTAAGAACCTTGATTGCAATAGTGTAGTATTTAGGTTGCAGCGCCAGTGTGATTGATGACTGCTTGGGTATCTCGGCGCCTGCTTCTGCGCGCTTATACCCTTCGGCGGTTGCTATTATGGTATAGTTGCCGCTTGGAAGCTCTACCTCCGCCACGCCATTCGGAGCCGTCACTGTGATCGAGCGTCCATTAGAATACTTTATGGTAAACGTGGCGTTCTCCACATTATACTTGAGTCCAGCTCCTAGTGCTTCGGAGTCGACCGCCTCTAGGGACACCTTGTATAAGTTAGGGAAGAGGGTTACATTCACGATAGAAGGGCGCCATGGCCCAAGTACTCGAGACCCTGGTCTGTAGCCCTGCTTAGTTGCGGTTACGGCATACTCGACGCCCTCCCAAGCTATAAAGCGTATTCTACCGTCCCTTCCAGTAGTGCCTTTCAGCACGCTGCTGAACGGCGTGTATGAGAGGTTCTCGGCTACACCTAACGGCCGCAGTGTAACGTTTGCACCAGCGATAGGCCCCGCTACGAGCTGATAACCAGGCACGTTTGACTGGGGAGTGTAGACGTAAAGTTCTACTTCCCTAAACCTGAGCGAGAGGTTAAGGGCCTCATCGGAGCCTCCAACATTAAGGTTATAGTCCGCGGCCCCCCAGCCAGTGGCGTTTATGATCGCGTTATAGGATCCAGGCGGCAAGTATAGAGTCGCGGCCCCCCTCTCAAGGGTCGCCTCGGCCACCAGGCTACCATTGAGGAACACCTTGATAGAGGATCCCTCGCTAGGCGTGAATGTCTCCGAGGCCCCGGTTATCCGGTCTAGGATTAGAGTGACTCTTATCTCCACCTTGTGTAGTGGAGGCGTGCTCCACAAGCTCGAAGGTGCCACTAGTAAGAAAGGCGTAGCGCCCGCCGGTAACCTGGGTACGACAACCAGGGATGCCCCAGTGGAGGAGAAGGCCTTTAGAACCTCGGCGTTCTGGAGAGGTAGGCTCAGGTAGGGGTAGCCCGGTAGGCCCCTCCATAGAGGTCTCCAAGAGCTCAGGTTAATGGCCTGGGCGAATCCCTTAGCGCTTACTGTTATAACTACCCCACCCTCCGGTATTATAGTGTCTACCTTATCGTTGCCACTCACATCCATAGTATTCGTCTCAACGTATCTGCCCTCCTCCTCAAGCCATACGAGCCTATGGATAACGCCTGTGCTGGTACCGATGTAAATGGAGGAAAGGTTCTGCGACCACGCAATAGTAGACGGCGTCGACTCGAAGGTTAGTAACTCCCCATAGGAGCCCGACACTTCCACCGGTTCTAGATTATTATCTATGTAGGACAGGTATATCGTCTTAGCCCCCGTGTAGAGTAGCGCTAACACACCCCTAGCTCCAGCGCGTACAAACGATATGGGCGGGTGACGTGATGCCAAGACCGCCTCCTCTAGGAGGTAGTTAGTCTTATATGGTACCTCGAGTAATAAGAAGTGAATATTCCTTCTCTCATCGAAGGAGCTAGGTACATTATTTGCTTCAAAGACCCCGAGAGGCAGAAATGTGCCCTGCATGATATTTGCGCTGCAGTTCTCCGCGGGCTTTGCGGTTATACTAATGTTAATCGCATCCGAAATACCCAAGTATATGGGCTTGCTTACGCCAGTGTAGCACCTCTCGCTTACAATGGAGCCCGTCTGCTTGTCGATTACCCAATACTTGTATAGGACTCGGACTTCATAGGAGCCAGGGTAGAAGCCTTGGATTGAGCGTGTGTAGTTAACCTCGACGGGGTACTTGTTACCCGATAGATCCTCGAGTTCAGTGTAAGGATACACTGTTATCCATACATATGCCTGAGCGTTTTCAGTTAAATTTGGGTTACTAGCTAAGGGCCTGCCGCGAAAGCTATATGCGGGTAGCTTCTCCTCTCCCTCTAAATAATAGATAGTAACTGTAATATTTGAGAGTAATTTTTTATCGAGTATAGTGTAGGCGAAAACTAGCTTATCGGTCTGGATGAGGTTCCCCCGCGGGCCCGCCTCCACAAGCGGGATTGCCTGCTTAACCAACAGGCCAGGCACCGAGTAGAGAGGGCCCTCGCCGGGTTGGGGGCCTATCTCCACCCAGTATGGGCTACCGACCCTGTAGACCCTTAGGTATCCATTAGATGTGAGAACGGCTAGCCTCTCGCCGTCGGCGCCTCTCAGGAGTTGTACGGAGGCTATAACACCGTCCTCACCGACATAGTATCTCGCTACAGGCTCACCCTTCCTGATAGAGTAAACCACTACTTCACCCTCATCAGAGGCCACCGCTGCGAGCCCAGCCCCGGGATCAGAGGAGGCGGCGATAGCCGTGCCCTGGAGGCTGGACGCCCATATTAGTGTTGCATTACTGAGATTCACCGCCGCAACATACCCAGACCCCCCTATGACTGCAATGGATCCGTTGAGGTCGAATGCAGCCGCTGAGATCCCGCCGGAGAGGCCCGGTGGCATTTCGTATAGATAGACGCCGTAAACCCCCGTAGCCCTCGTAGCCAGCTTAACGGGGTAGGGGCCCCCACTCGTGCTTGCCGCAGCTACCGCTGAGGCAACGCCTAGTATAGCAATGCCAACTAAGAGTAGGACTGCGAGGTACTCGTTGAACTGCCGGGCTAGCTTCAAGGGGGGCACCATTTCGGGTGATGTTTGCCGGTAGTTTATATGGCTCCCCCTCCTCTGGACTAGTTAGGGAATAGCTACTATAGACGGTGGGGCGGTGGGGGCGTGGTAGATCTAGGCCGGCTATTCAGCAGGTTCCGCGGTGTCGGTAGGAGAGGGAAGAAAAGGCCCGTCAAGCTGGGCCTGGAAGAGGCCGCCTTACCACAGCAGGAGCGCCTAGAGGCCATACGCGCAAGTGCCGGCTTCGCTTCCCTAACAAGGGCGGGCTTCAAGCCTGTTAAGGTCTACCCGCTTGAGGAGCCTTGGAGTAGGGCCGTAATACTCCAGAACCCCGAGACTGGCGAGACCCTCTACTGGGTGGATGAGATTCCCCTGAATGAGGCTGAGAGGGAGGTCTACAATAAAATAATGGATGCACTCTACTGGGAGATGGAGCCCCCAAAGAGCGGTGTTGACCCCTACGAGCACTTCAGGGAGGAGGCTAAGCGCGTCATACAAAGGTATATGTTACGCTTCGGCGAGACCATATCACCGCTCATCAGCTGGAGGAAGATTCAGTACTACGTGATACGCGATACCGTGGGGTACGGCAAGATAGACCCCATTATGAAGGACGAGAATATAGAGGATATAAGCTGTGATGGCGTAGGGAAGCCGATCTATGTATGGCACAGGGAATACGAGAGTATACCCACCAACATAGTATTCGAGACCGAGGACGAACTCGATAACATGGTTGTAAAACTCGCTCATAAGGCTGGAAAGCACGTCAGTGTCGCATTCCCCATCGTGGACGCTATACTGCCCGGGGGCCACAGGCTGGCTGCAACCTTTAAGCGCGAGGTAAGCATGAAGGGTTCAACGTTCACGATAAGGAAGTTTAGGGAGAAGCCGCTTAGTGTGATAGACCTAATTAGAGGAGGCACCCTGAGCCCTGAGCTCGCGGCGTATTTCTGGTTGGCGATGGAATTCAAGAACACAGGCCTAATACTGGGAGTTACTGGCGCCGGTAAAACAACGCTGCTAAACGTGCTCGCCAGCATGTTAAAGCCTACCACAAAGGTGGTTACCATAGAGGATACTCCCGAGCTTAAGCTAACCCTCGATAACTGGGTTCAGCTGGTTGCCAGGCCTAGCTATGGCATAGGGCCGGAGAAGGTGGGTGAGATAACGCTCTTCGACCTCGTTAAAGTAAGTCTTAGGTATAGGCCCGACGTAATTATAGTGGGTGAGGTTAGAGGCGAGGAGGCCTACGTGCTTTTCCAAGCCATAGCCACGGGCCACGGAGGCTTAACAACGCTCCACGCTGAGACCATAGATGCCGCGGTCAAGAGGCTAACGAGCCCCCCTATGAATATCCCGGAAAGCTACATACCACTCATGAACTTCGCCGCCGTCATCAAGAGGGTTCGACTCTACAACCCCGACGGAACCTACAAGATAGCTAGGAGAGTCACGGAGGTATGGGAGATAAGGGACTACAACGACTACCCAGTAATAGCCAGGTGGAACCCGGCCACGAGGAGGCATGAAGTCAACTTCGGGCAGAGCATTGTATTGAGGAGTATAGCCGAGCAGGTGGGAGCAGACTACACCTGGGTCGCCGAGGAGATCGAGAAGAGGTCAACTATACTAAAATGGCTCGCAGTCGAGGGCATAACAGACTATAGGAAGGTATACAAGGTCGTGAGCGAGTATTACGCCTCCCCCTCAAGAGTCTATGAGAGAGCCAGGGATGCCCTAAGGAGTGCTGAAGCCTTCGGGTGAGGTACTTCATGGCCTTCGAGGGTCTGAAGAGGAGGCTGGCCCGCCTCTTCAGGAGAAGAAAAGAAGGCCTCCCAGGAGAGGTAGAGCCTACTAGAAGAGTTTACAGGCCCCCCAGACGCATGAGTTTACAGGATCTCCTAGACATAATAGCTATGAGCTACTTCAGGGGTCCCGCCGAGAAGCTGGTTCGGGCCTTCGACCTTGAAAGGGCGCTCAAGAGGGCCGGCATGCGCGTTAGCCCTCAGATGTATGCGGCTAGGCTACTCCTATATACGACCCTAGCTCTCTCCGTGTCATTGTATTTATCGGCCCTCATATCGCTCCTCCACATATCCCGCATCATAAAGGTCTTCTCCGTAATGTCGCTACTCCTAGTGCCCTTAATGGTCTTCGGCATAGGGCTCTCATACCCCTCGGGCAGGGTGAGTAGTAGGAAGAATGGCGTTGAAACTGAGCTACCCTTCTTCGCCGCTTACCTAACCACAATGGCCCGAGGAGGCGTTCCCATAGCTAAGATACTTGAGAGGGTCGCTAATCTGAGGGTCTTCAAGTCTGTTAGAGAGGAGGCTAAAATGATTCTGAGGGATATCAAGATCTTCGGAAAGGATCCCCTCACTGCAATAGAGGATCACGCCATAGAGCACCCGAGCCCCCGGTATAGGGAGTTAATGCTCGGCTATATCACCACCGTACGCACGGGAGGCGATGTATTACACTACCTAGAGATTAGGACTCAGGACATATTCTCCTCGAGAATAGAGGAGCTCAAGACCATAGCCGAGCGTATGAGTATGTTCACAGAGGTGTACGTGACCATAGCTGTCGTACTGGCCCTCACCTTCTACATATTCTTCACCATCTCAGCGATCTTCCCCGCTGGGGCTCACTTCGGGGGCATAGCGCAGCTCGCCCTGTTCTCCTTCGTGTTCCTCCCGCTCATGACTATTCTGCTGCTCTACATGATACATGAGGCGCAGCCTAAGACACCCATAGCATTCAATAAGCCCTATAGGTACACCCTCTACATAGGAGTGCCCCTAGCCCTTATAGCGTTCCCGATGGTGCTATACGCCACCCAAGGCTATCAGGCCCTACGCGGCTCTATCACGGCATCTTCGATACTGGGCCTCTCCTCCGCCGTGGCGGCCTCCCTGATAGCCCTTGTAGCACCCGGCGCCTACGTCTACATCATGGAGAGGAGGAGGACCAGGGGTCTAGGGAGGGCTACAGCCAACTTCCTGAGGGATCTAGCCGAGGTGAGGAAGACAGGCCTAAGCCCCGAGAAGAGCATTGAGATGCTAGCGGAGCGCGAGTATGGCCCCCTAACACCTATCATTAGAAGAGTAGCTGCAGCTCTAAGCATAGGGGTGAGCGTCGAGGAGGCCCTGAGGAGAGCTCTGAGGGGCTTCAAGGACTGGCTACTCCTAGCTAACATGAGGTTCCTAGCGGATAGCATCCTAGTTGGCGGGGGCACCAGTGAGACCCTCGACGCCCTCGCCAGGTACGCTCATAGCCTCGTTGAGATCGAGGAGGAGCTGAAGCGGAGGCTGAGATCCTACATGTACATGCCCTACATGGGGGCAATACTCGTAGTCGTATCGAGCCTACTCATACTAGGCTTCACGGCTAGCACCCTACTCTCGACACACGCAGCCACAGCGCCAGGCCTTGCAGGGGCGGAGCTGATAAAGAGGCAACTACCGAAGGTCGCGCTCCTCCTCACTGTTGGTGGCGTGTTCAACTCCTGGCTAATGGGACTGGTAGCAGGCAAGATCCAGGACTCCTACCTAGCAGCTGGGTTCACGCACGCAATAATACTCTCCATACTCTCGCTACTCACTGCGGGCGCAACACTGCACCACATCCCACTAGTGCCGCACTAGATACAATCACTTAATAAACACCCTATTATCAAGAATAAATACGTGGTTTCCACTAATTCCCTCCTCTATAGGCAAACTATCCATGGGCAAACATGCATGCAAACTCCTTATCTATAAAACCGCTCCCATCCTCCCACTTAAACTGACAGGGTAGGTGCTCGCCCATGAGGAGCAGGCGCTCGATAAGCCCTGTGATAGCCACGGTAATCATAGTGGCAGTGGCCATAGCGATAAGTATCGCAGTAGCAGGCTGGCTCATGGGCCTCTGGGGCACCTTCGGCACAACAGAGCAGCTAACAGTAATGCCCGACACCAGCCTGACAGGTAGCGTTCTCACGCTCCATATAAAGAATACCGGTTCTAAAGCCGCGGTAATAACCAAAGTAGAGGTGGTCGGCTTAGGTGTTGGTAATGTAACATCCGTAACACTGCCGCAAGGCGCAGATACGACAATATTTGTTGGCTTAACCACAAACGCGACTGCTGGCACTCAATACCTAATCAAAGTCTACACCGCTTCTGGCAATGTCTACCAGGGTTACGTTGTAGCGAGTAGCTAGCCTTAGTGAGGCGCCCCCTGGAGGGATGAAACGTCTTCCCATCCTCAGCTTTTTGCCCCTTATATCGGTGTTGTCCGTCTCTCCCTTCTCCTATATGATTATTCATTACCTGCTCCATAACACGTACTTGGATGAGAGGATTTATATAGCGTGTGGCTTGAAATACGTTGAGGGTGCTTGCCCCCTCACGTGTAACCCTGAGCATCCACCGCTGGGGAAGTACGTCTATGGCCTCCTGGCGTGGATTTCGATGTCTGCCCTCCGCGCCTTCTTGTTGGTGGGTTACGTATCCTCTATAGCTCTATCGTATTATGTAGCTTCTAGGCTCTCTGACCGCCGAGGGGGGATCCTTGCTGCAGCGCTCCTTTCCGTGGATCCCCTCGTGGCTAACGTGTGGGGCGCGGCCCTCCTAGATAATGTTTCCACGCTACTAATACTTGCGTCGGAGGCCCTCTTCATCAGCCTCCTCACCAGGCTGAGCAGGCATCCCAGGGAGAGAAGCGGAGGTAGGCGCGGCTCTAGAGCATACACGCTGGCGGCGGGCCTGGTGCTTGCTCTAGCCTTCTACGCTAAGTACATAGCGGCCTTCTACGTGCTCTCGCTACTTGTTGTAGTAATCGCCGCCCACCTACGCGGTAGGCGAGTCGGGGGTGACCCTAGAGTCTCTTGGGGTGTGGCGTCGTACCTCATAGCCTCTATAGTATTCACGATAGCCCTGGCTCCCATTGTGTACTCTGCCTGCCTGTTGAGGGCCCACAGCGTGGGGGAGCTGGAGTCTATAGCGGATGGGTTAGTGGCCTCGCTCCGCTACCATGAGAGGCTCCACGGGCCGAGGGCGGCTATGGCAGCCATCTCATCGCTCAAGATATTCGCGGGAGTAGAGGTGTGGAGGCTCTACAAGGTGAACTTCACTGTAGTACCCAATAGTTCCGAGGTAGTAGCTAGCACGCCTGTGAGGGCTGGGTGGCTGGTCTTCATGAACCTAGGCGAATACTCGCCCTACGTAGCAGTGGTACTAGTCCTCGCAGCGCCTCTCCTATGGAGAATACTCGGCTCTAAGACTCTAGATGAGCCAGAGAGTTTGGGCCGCCTGCTGGCCCTCGTTAATGTTTATGCCTTCCTGCTACTGGGGCTGCTAGAGCCTATTGCGTGGTACTACCTGCCTCTCCATTACATGAGCGCCATAGCCGCCCCCGTGGTCTTAGGGCGGAGGGGGCGCTACCATCTACTAATACTAGCCCTAGCCTATTACGTGCTAGCATTAGCGCTATCCTTCACGCTGGGGAACGTAAAGCTCCTCGCCACCCTTAGCTCTTAGTGTGGGTGAATGCCCTTCTAGTAGGAGGCTCTATTATTAGCCTCTGGGAGTATATTAAGAGGGGGTGTAGAGCCCCTTTGAAGAGGGGGAACTCCAAGCGTCGTTCTATCGAGCCCGTGGTGGCACTCATAATACTAATAGCTGCCACCATCGCCGTCTCTATAGCCTTTGTATCGTGGCTAGTCGGCTTCTGGAATATACACTCTACGATCCATGGGCAGGCCATCGAAATTTTCGGGGACTCCTACTTCGACTCTAAATCGTCTACCCTATACCTGCACATCAAGACACACATAGACCCGACCGCCACGCTATGGTTCAAGGTAGACGATGCAAGCATCGTAGATATACGCATAGTTAACACCACCACAGGCAGCGCTGAAATAGTAAATGGCAGGGTCGTCGCTAGTGTCGGCAGCGAGTTCTGGGTGGCCTTAAAGGTATCCAAGAGCATACCCAGCGGAACCCAGGTCTACTTCAAGGTATACACGGAGAAGGGCTACGTCTACTGGGGATGGGCTCAGTCAAGGTAGCAACCACTACCTCCAAGAGTGTCAAGACTGTAAGGCATGAGGGGCGCAAGCCGGGTCTCCGCGGCGAAACAACCCGAGGGGTTAGGAGCGGTAAAGAAGCTGGCGCCTTATGAGTGAAGCGGGGAGAGGTGGAGCTGGGATTACACCTTGGGTTATATCTTGAGGCCGAACGCCTGTCTTACAAGCTGCCTCACTATTGTGAGTCTCTGTATCTCGTTTGTGCCCTCGTAGATTGTCGTTATTATCGCATCCCTCAGGTATCTCTCAACGCCTGTCTCCGTGTCGACTCCGTAGCCTCCGTGTATCTGGATGGCCTGCCTGGCTATCCACTCTGCTGTCTCTGTAGCGAATGCCTTCGCTAGGCTTGCGGCTATTATGAATTCTGGGCGCTGCTGGTCTGCGAGCGTTGCGGCCCAGTAGGTGAGTAGTCTCGCCGCCTCGAGTTTCATGTACATGTACGCTATCTTGTCTATTATCATCTCATGCGCTATTAGGGGCTGGCCGAATGTCTCCCTCTGGAGGGCATAGTTTAGAGCCTTCTCGAACGCGCCCTGTGCAATTCCCACTGCCTGTGCTGCTATACCAATCCTAGTGTAGTCGTAGGTGGTTACCACGACCTTGAAGCCTTCATTCTCCGGGCCCACCACATTCTCAGCCGGCACCTTGACGTCCTCGAGTATCACCTCGTAGGGCTGCTCGCCCCTCATACCCATTACCTTGAACTGCTGGCCTATCTTCACCCCGGGCCAGTCCTTCTCGACGACGAAGACCGTTATGCCCCACCAGCGCTTACCCTTCTCCTTGATGGCCTGCTCTATGGGCACAGTCCTAGCCGAGACTACCAGGTAGTCGGCCTTCTCAGCGCCGCTTATGAATACCTTCCTACCATTGAGTATGTAGTGGTCATTCACCTTCCGGGCCCTGCTCTGTATGTTGGCTACATCGCTGCCGGCCCCAGGCTCCGTGTTAGCGTGGGCCCCGAACTTCTCGCCCCTAGCAACGGGTGGAATATACTTCTTCTTGAGATCCTCGCTCCCGAATAGGAGTATCGGTATTCCGAAGAGGTGGTTAACACCAAATGCCACCGCCAGGCTCGGCACCGCCCTGGCAATCTCCTCCATCAGTATAGCAGTCATCAACTGGCCCCCGCCCTGGCCGCCTAGCTCCTCCGGGAAGCCTACTCCGAAGAGGCCCTGCTCCCTCATGGCGTCGAATATCTCCTTTGGTATCTGGTTCGTCTGCTCTATCTCCTGCCACCTAGGCATTACAGTGTTCTCCACGAACTCCCTCACAGCCTTCCTGAATAGCTCGTGCTCCTCAGTTATCTCTATCTTAAAGTCCTCCACGCTCTTGAAGGGGAAGACCACGTATCCCACACCCCAACCGCTAGGCAACAGCCCCTAGGGTGGGTAATAGATGCCCAACCTAGGCAACTATACACCCCAGCCCCTGCCAGAATAAAAACCACGCCGGAGAGGTCGAGGGATCACCGCCGCCTACCACAAGCCAGCAGAACTGCTATGAACAATGAGAATGAAATGCCGGCCTTGGAGAAAAAGAGGGGTTAGCTGCCCCTCGCCCCCGCGGCTTTGTTGTGCTTACTCCTCCACGGGCACTAGCTCGTATGTTAGATA
>Ga0256833_1000186_pt1 | contig 49136 bp, 42 predicted proteins | sample 356284metaG_FD_190535 | JGI IMG/M metagenome (GOLD analysis project Ga0256833, IMG submission 190535) | Hydrothermal vent microbial communities from Mid Atlantic Ridge, Atlantic Ocean - 356-284 | ecosystem: Environmental > Aquatic > Marine > Hydrothermal vents | place: Atlantic Ocean: Mid... | reverse complement strand
ATTCAATTTAACCTCCAAAAACCCTGTTAGTTTATTTTATCAAAAAGAGAAGGTTAATTAAACAACATTAAGTATTTGACCTTTTTAAAAAGTAAGGTGAAGTGCCAACATCATTTAAAGCAGGAGAAAAACCTGCCTGCCTAATTATTTTGAAAACAGACTTTAATGAATCCTCAACAGGTCGGTGTAAATCCGGTTTATTCTGATAGAGAACATAGTCTTTTTTTACATTCAAAGGTGTAATATCAGGCATTATCACATTTGCCCCGGCAAGTAAGCCCTTCACCCTTCCATCCTCCATCAAAGCATCAAGTGCAGTGGTTGAGGCAATGTTGATGTTTTTAAGAACAATCCTTGTTACCGCCATAACTTTCAATGAATTAAAGCCAATAAAATCTTTCCCTTTTTCAAAATACTCTTTGTAAGTCTTCCCGAAGGGGGTATCAGGGTGAAGAATATAGGGTCCCATACCTATCATGTCCATCCCAGAGTTTTTAAAAAAAAGAATATCATTAGCAAGGTGGGAAATGGTTTGAAAGGGCACACCAATAAGAATTCCAGTTCCGGTCTGATATCCTATCTTCTTTAAAGCATAAAGGCAGTTTATTCTGTCTGAAAAAGAGTGATCATAAGGATGCAACTTTCTGTACAGGGTACTGTCAGATGTTTCAATCCTTAATAGATATCTCTCAGCCCCGGCGTAAAACCATCTTTTGTAAACATCCAGATCCTGTTCACCAAACGAAAGGGTGAGGGCCACAAAAGGGAACCTTTTTTTTATCCTCTTTACTGTGTCTTCAACAAAAAAAACAAAATCTTCTGACCTGACTTCACCACCCTGTAAAACAACAGAATAAATCCCCTTTTCAACAGCAAACTCAACACACTTTATTATCTCTTCAACGGTAATCCTATAACGCTTTATCCTTTTATTCCCCCTTCTAATCCCACAATAAAAGCAATTTTTGTCACAAATATTTGAAACCTCAACTATAGCCCTTAAATAAACAGAAGAGCCAAACACCTTTTCTTTTATCTTTTTAGCAATATCAAAAATACTTTCAGCCGTCGGGACAGGTAAAGATAACATCTCCTCGATCTCTTTTTGTGAAAAATATCTCATTTTTTGCCTCACACAAAAAAACCGCCTTTTAAAAGGCGGTTTCATCGTCTATCAACTATTGCAAAGGAACCTTATCTCCCTCTCCACCTGTTTTTTCTTTATTTTCATCAGCAGGTTGCTCTCCTGACTCTTCCTGTGCCATCAATTCCTGATACTGTTCCTCTGTCAGGAAATTACCATCCTTTATGTAATACTTCGGATATTTCATTCCCCACTTTCCTGGAGCTGCATGCCCTATAAAGAGATATGTGTCCTTTTTGGAATACCCTTCGTACTTCTGACCGAATTTATCTTTTAAAGGTATATAATCAATTAACCCTTCTTTAATTAAGATGTTATCCGATGTTGCAATCTCATCCCAGCTTGAAAATTCTGGGTAGTAACCGTGGTCAAGGTTATACTGGTCAAAAGCTTCTGCAACCTTCTTCAATTGCTGCCTTGAAGCAATCCACCTCGCTTTGTTAACACTGTTTAAATATTTTGGTACCGCAATAGACCCTATAAGGAGAATGATTGTAATGGCAATCAACATCTCCAGAAGTGAAAAACCTTTTTCTTTCATAGCCACCTCTTAATAAAGTATTTTCGTTCCTTAATAACTATATAATAGCATACAACTATATTCAAGTGAAAAGAGATAAGAGTTTTCCTTTCTTTTAGGCAAATTTTTTATTGACATTTTTTCACGACTATATTATTATCTCAACCTGCAAGTGTTATCTTGTTTTCTTTGGAAACTTTTGACCCCGTAGCTCAGCAGGTAGAGCATCTGCCTTTTAAGCAGAGGGTCGCTGGTTCGAGACCAGCCGGGGTCACCATTTTTTGCGTCCCCATCGTCTAGCCCGGCCTAGGACACCGCCCTTTCACGGCGGCGACAGGGGTTCAAATCCCCTTGGGGACGCCATTTTTTTATCTGCAGGGAAATCCCACACTATTCTTTGAATAAGATCTGTTTATCAAACTATTTGCAATACCACATCCTTCTCGTCCAGGGTAAGCCCGCTCTCCCATTTTTTGGTTTTGCAAGAAGTGTCTGATATAACCCTATCTTATTCACAGTAAACTGATAAGAGCTTGCCGCAAGGTAAAGCCTCCAAACACGATACCTCTCTTTACCTGCCTCTTTAATGCATTTATCCTCATTTTCCTCCAGGTTTTTAACCCATAATGCAGTTGTCTTTGCATAATGCTCCCTTAAATCCTCAACATCCCTTATCTCAAACCCCGCATCCTCAGAAAACACAGAGATTAAGGAGATAGGCAAAAGCTCCCCATCCGGGAAAACATACTTTTGAATAAACTCTGATCTGGGTTTCCCAAAATCTCTCTTATTTAAGGTTATCCCATGATTAAGAAACAACCCTCCCTCTTTTAAAAGATTGTAAGCGTGTTTCATATAAAGCGGATAATTTTTCTCACCAACATGCTCAAACATGCCGACAGAAACTATTTTGTCAAATCTCTCCGATTCGTCCAGATCCCTGTAATCCATCAACTCTATTTTACATCTGTCTTCAAGCCCCTCTCTTTTTATCCACTCTTTCGCATATTCATACTGATTTTTGCTTAAAGTTATACCCATTGAATAAACACCGTAATTTTTCGCTGCATATATTATCAATCCGCCCCAGCCAGCACCAATATCAAGCAGTTTTTCCCCTTTTTTAAGATACAGTTTCTTGCAGATATAATCCATTTTTTGTACCTGGGCAGTGTCAATGTCCTCATCCCCCTTTTCAAAATAGGCACATGAGTACTGTAAATTTCCATCAAGAAACAGTTTATAAAATTCATTTGAAACATCGTAATGGTAGGATATGGCCTGAGCATCCCTCTCCTTGCTGTGCTTTTCACCCTTTAATCTTGCATGCATCTTTTCATAAGAGATGTCCCTGGACGGCAATTTCCGTAAGAGGTTAAAGAGAGAAGCCTTTTCTATTATGCTTAAGTTTTTTTCCAAAAGGTACTCAGCCATTGGGAAAATACCATAAATGTCCCCTTCAATATCTATGTCACCATAAATGTAACTCTCGGCAAGAGACAATTCTGAAGGGGTTAAAAACATCTCTCTCAAAGACCATGGGAATTTTATTTTTATTATCGTTTTTTCTACGCTTCCCAGAGCCTTTTCTCCGTTCCAGAGAATAAAAACAGGGCAATTATCAAACCCATCAAAAAGTTTAAAAAGGAATTCCTTTGCTATTTTCAAGTATGTAAGTTCTCTATCACCCATAATCCCCTCCTTCATACCATTTACAAGTGTCTTAGAAAAATATGAACCGCACCTGTTTTTTATTATACAACTTAAAAAAAAACAAAAGTAAAGTTATAATAAAATAAAGAGGAATTATGAAACTTGTGGAAAAGATAAAGTATCAGGTGCCCATAAAAAGTGTTTTAAGCAAACTTAACATAAGAAAGGGAGCGAATGGATATATATGTCCGTTTCACAATGATCGGGAAGGAACATTGAAGATTTCAGAGACCGAGAATAGATTTGAATGTGAACGATGTGGTGCAACTGGAGATCAAATAGAGATCACCAAAAAAATAAAAGGGATTTCTTTTGAAAAAGCGATTGAATTTCTTGCAAGAGAGTTTGAAATTAAAGAGGATGAAACAGAAAACATGCTCTCAGAATGGCTGTCCAACAGGGATAAAAAACCCACTCTGGAAAACATTTTCGGAAAAGAAACAGAAGGCAAGGTAAGCAAACACGACTCCAAAATATACACATACATCATAAACAACAATCAACTGCACCATATACATAGAACATTCCTGTACAAAAAGGGGTTCCATGATGACCTAATAAAAGCAATAGGTTTTGTTTCAATAGAAAAACCTCATCTTTTTGTTGAAAAGCTGAAAGAAAAATTTGGCATTGAAGCACTTGACAATGCAGGATTACTAAACAGAAAACGAGAGTTTGTTTTTCAGAAAAACAACTTAATAATCCCGTTCTTTGAAGAGGGAAGCATTGCATTTCTTGCTGGATGGGATATAGCAGGTGGTAAGAATGAATTTACATTCCCACATCACAAAGGGATAAAAACTTTTATTCCTGTCATCGAAACAAAAGAAAATATTTTCATAACGGGCGACTTCAAAGCATGCTTTGCTTTCTTGAAAAACGGGTGTTTTTCAATAATACCATCTCAAAACAACATGGAAGCGCTTTTAAAATTCAAAAATAAAAAAATATTTGTTTGCGGAGAAAAAAACGAAATGGGTAATCAATTTGTAAGAAAGGTTATAAAATTCCTTTCAGAACATGGTATAAATTACATAATAGGTGGTTTTGAACATTGCTTTGAAGACTACTTTGATTTCATCTTAAAGAAAAAAAGTTAACAAAAAACTTGTCTCCGGGACATTTTCTCCTATAATCAATAAGCAATTTTAAAGAAAGGTAAAGCGGTGTACACATTTGAAAACCTGATAAAGGTAAAAAAACCAGGTCAATATATTGGCGGAGAATTAAATATAATCAAGAAAAATCCGCAGGGAAAACTTCGTATCGCCATTGCATTCCCGGACCTTTACGAAATAGGCATGTCCTACACCGGTCTCCACATACTTTACGACCTTATAAACAGAGAAAAAGAACTGTACGCAGAAAGGGTATTTGCCCCCTGGATTGACTTTGAAAACATCTTAAGAAAAAACAACATACCTCTTTGTTCAATTGAAACAAAAACACCTCTTTCCAAATTTGACATTATAGGCTTCACCTTCCAGTACGAACTGACCTATACCAATTTCCTCAACATGCTTGAACTCTCAAACATTGCCATCCATGCAAAAAACAGGAATGAACTGCCTATTATAATTGCCGGTGGCCCATGCGTCTTTAACCCGGAACCAATAGCGCCATTTATTGATGCCTTTTACCTTGGAGAGGCCGAAACAAAATTGCCAGAGATTTTGAAAGGGATATTTGAGCTGAAAAAAAGCGGGACAAACAGAGATGAAGTACTTGAATTCCTCTATCAATTTCCGTTTATTTACATCCCTTCAAAAGCAACTTATGTTAAAACCGAACACTTTATCATTCCTGAATACCCAAAACCTCTGAAAAGATACTATCAAAAATGGTTCAAAAAAGAGCAATTCCCTGACAAAACGGTGCAACCAAATGTGGAGGTGGTATATGACAGGGTCACACTTGAAATCTCAAGGGGATGCGACGAGGGCTGCAGGTTCTGCCAGGCGGGTTTTATTTACAGACCGCAGAGAGAAAGAGACCCCTTACATTTAATAAATCAGGCTGATAATCTTTTAAAAAACACGGGACAGGACGAAATCTCTTTGGCATCTTTAAGTGCAGCAAACTACCCTGGTATAGAACTTTTAATTGAAAAGTTCATAAAAAAATACAGGGATAAAAGAATATCCATATCCCTTCCATCTTTAAGGGCTGACAGGTACAAAGAAGAGTTTGCATTGTTTATAAAAGAGGGGAGAAAAACTGGATTCACAATCGCTCCAGAGGCAGGAACGGATAGGTTAAGAAAAATTATAAATAAAAACCTCAACGAAGATGAGATAATCAATGCCACAAAGATTGCATTTGAAAACGGATGGGACCACATAAAGTTCTATTTTATGATAGGCCTGCCATTTGAAAACGAAAAAGACCTTATTGAAATTGTAAAACTGTGCGAAAAGGCACTTATTTTCTCCAAAAATGGATATGTAATACTATCTGCTTCAACCTTTGTACCAAAACCACATACACCCTTTCAATGGCACAGGCAGATCACACTTGAAGAGATTTACCAGAAACAGAATTTAATAAAAAACAATGTTAAATCAAAAAGAATAAAATACAGATTTCATCAACCTGAAACATCAATAATCGAGGGAATAATATCAAGAGGGGACAGAAAAATTGCAAATGTCATATACAGAGCATTTAAAAAGGGAGCAAGATTTGATGGATGGAGCGATACATTCAACTTCCGGATATGGCAAACCGCCATAAAAGAAAGTGGGATAAACACAGACAAATACCATATCAATCTCCCGGAGAATATCCCCCTTCCATGGGACTTTATAGATACGGAAGTAAAAAAAGACTTCTTAATTGAAGAATACCAGAAAGCCAAAAAGGGAATTCCCACTCTAATGTGTGAGGACATAAGATCCTGCAACAGGTGTGGGACATGCAAAGGATTATATCTGAAAGAACGGTTTGAAAAAAAGAGGGAATTTTTCTTAAAGCTACAAAAAGAAGTGGAAACAGAAAGAAAAACAAAAAAAGAATCCAATCAACAAAAAAGGATAACTTACCTTATGGTATTTTCAAAAAAAGGCACGGCAAAGTACCTATCTCACCTTGATCTTGTCAGAATATTCCAGAGGGGATTAAGAATAAGTAACCTTCCCATCTCATTTACCAGGGGGTTCACTCCAAGGCCTGTAATAACATTCTCCCCTGCCCTTGAACTTGGTGTTGAAGGCGAAAACGAGATGATGATAGTTGAATTAACGGAAAAAGTAAAACCTGAAGAAATAGTAACCACCCTAAACAGGGGGTTGCCTGAAGGAATAAAGGTAAAATCAGCAAAAAAAATACCTTTTGAAATGAGAAAAATGCTCTCAAAAGATTGCACTCTGATATACATTATCCAATCAAAAAACCCTGTTTCAATACAACAGGACTGGCAACACAAAACCTTTGTCAAAAAAAGCAAAAAAGGAGAAAAAAGAGTAAAACTGGGAGATTACATCAAGGGCATAGAAAAACTATCAAGCAATACCTTTAAACTCTCTGTGGTCTTCTCCACAAGCAGAGGAAGTTTGAAAATAATCGAAACAGCACCACTTATTTTTAAAAACCTTAACCTCAACGATGTTATAATAAAAAGACAGAAAATAGATTATGGAGAGAAATGAACAGAGAGATACTCGTAAACTCAACAAGTCAGGAAACCAGGATCGCAATCATTGAAAACAACAAACTTGTTGAGGTTTTTGTCGAAAGAAGGTTTAACAAAGGGATTGTGGGCAACATTTATAAAGGGAAAGTGACAAAAGTATTGCCGGGGATGCAATCTGCCTTTGTAAACATAGGATTGGACAGAGATGCTTTTTTGTATGTTGGAGATATTTCGGAAAACCTGCTGAACATTGAAGAATTCATTGAAGAAGAAAACATAGAACAGGACGGAGAAGACGAAAAAAACCCTTCCCATAGTGAGGTTCACATAGAAGACCTTTTGAGAGAGGGACAGGAGATACTTGTTCAAATAGCAAAGGAACCGATAGGGACAAAAGGCCCAAGAATAACCGCTCACATAAGCCTTCCTGGAAGATACCTTGTTTACATGCCCACCATATCACATATAGGAGTTTCGAGGAAAATAGAAGATGAAGAAGAACGGGAAAGGTTGAAACAGATAATGGAAGAAATAAAAAAAGGTACTGGAGGGTACATTGTAAGAACAGCGGCAGAGGGAATGGATAAAGAAGCACTAAAACAGGATGTCGAACTTTTACAGAGAATATGGAAAGAGATAATCCAGAAAACAGAAAATTCAAAAGCACCAAAACTCATATACGAGGAACTTGGATTGCTTGAGAAAGTAATAAGGGATTACTTTACAGAAGAAACAACACTTCTGCTTATAGACAACGAAACAGCGTACCAGCAGGCAATACAATTTTTAGATAAGATAAATTCAAGATGGATAAACAGGGTAAAACTTTACACAAAAAAACAGCCAATCTTTGAACTGTATGACATTGAAAGCCAGATTGAAGGGGCACTACGCTCAAAGGTATGGCTTAAATCAGGGGGGTACATTGTAATAAATCAGACAGAGGCGCTTGTATCAATTGATGTAAACACCGGAAGGTATATCGGCAAACACTCACTGGAAGAAACGGTTTTTAAAACAAACAAAGAGGCTGTATCAGAGATCGTAAGGCAGATAAGGTTGAGAAATCTGGGCGGAATAATAGTTGTTGACTTCATTGATATGGAAGAGGAAGAGCACAGGAAAGAGGTTCTGGAACTGCTTGAAAATGAACTAAAAAGGGACAAATCAAGAACAAACATACTTACAATTGACGAAATAGGGCTTGTCGCAATAACAAGAAAAAGGGTAAAACAATCCCTTGAAAGGGAATTGACACAGGTTTGCCCATATTGCAGAGGTACAGGCAGGGTTAAATCAATCCCCACAATAATACTTGAAATTCAAAGAGAGATAATAAATCGAATAGTCATAAATTACGACAGAGATATAACAATAAGGGTTCATCCTTACATAGGGGAATACCTGAAAAACGATAATTACTTTATTGTCAAAGAATTAACAGAATACTTTAATGTAAGGATAAATGTGAAGGAAGACCCGAACCTTCACTTGGAGGAGTACGATATTGTCTTCAATTAAAGAGAAATTCTCAATTGCACTTGGAAGTGGTGGTGCAAGGGGACTTGCCCACATAGGGATTTTAAAAACACTTAAAAAAAACGGGATCAAAATCGAGGCAATCGCAGGAACATCAATGGGTGCAATAATTGGAGCATTTTATGCTGCAAATAAAATTGAAGAGGCAGAAAAGTATTACAGAAATCTCAAAGTAACCGATGTAATATTCAATTTTGACCCTATATTCCCCACCTCCGGCCTTATAAACGGGAAAAAGGTAATTCAAATGCTGAAGGATGTTATAGGAGACATCTATGTTTTTGACACTGAAATCCCCTTTTACCCCGTTGCAACAGACCTTGATACAGGAGAATGGGTTGTTTTACAGGACTGTAAACTGTGGGAGGCATTGAGAGCATCAATATCAATCCCCGGCCTGTTCAAGCCATTTAAAATAAAAGACAGGTACTATGTTGACGGTGGGATAACAAACCCTGTCCCTGTAAATGTTTTAAAAGAAAGGCATAAAGACAGCAAAACAATTGCAGTAAATCTTAACCTTAAACCGACAGATTACAAAAGGGCATGGATAAAAGAAACAGACAATGAAACAGGCTTTCTACTTCACAAATTCCCGAGATTAAAAAACCTTGCGAACAAAATTGGGATAAACGGAAGAAACAAAAGGGCAAAAGACCCCAACATACTTCATGTTTTAAACAGGACATTCCATATAGTTCAATACGAGCTTGCCTGGAGAAGCCTTGAATTTGACAAACCCGATTACCTGTTAACACCCACCTTAAATGATGTTGTATTCATTGAATTTCACAAAGCAGAAAAATCAATATCAGAAGGTGAAAGGGTTGCAAAAGAGTTTATTGAAAAAATAAAAAATTAACAGGGGTCAAGGAAAATATCCCTGTTTGCAATATCTGTAAGTTTCAAAATCTCAACCTTTTTCCCCTTTTTCTCAAAAATTCTCTTTCTCCAATCAAGTTTGGAGAAAGGCTCAACGAAAAGCCTTAACTCATAGGCATACCTTAAAACATTTTCAGTCGGCTCCTCTTTATAAAACACAAAGCCGGTTAAACAATTGTTTCTTTCAAGAAATCTCTTAACACTGTCAAGGTCGTAAATACCAACCCTCTCTCCGTAAAAAAGGAAAACTGTATCCCTGCTTTCAGCATCCTTAAACATCCTTCTATAAACAAGGGAAGACTCGCAACCACAGTAATCCTGCCTGTAAAGGTTCAACCGTTTCCCCTCTTCAACAGATCTTTTAAACCCGTCATTCTTTTTAAAATTTGAAGGCAAATAGTTAACCCCATACCTTTCTGCAATCTTTTCCCCCAACTCATTTATCCTTTCAAAATCCTTGTGGGGAGAAACCGTGAGCACTGTTGCAAAAACATCGCACCCCATTTCCTTTGCCTTCCTTGCACTATCTTCAAGCCTCATGGCAATGCAGAAGTCGCATCTTGCTGACTTTTCAGGCAAATAGTAAAGTTTCTCAGCCCTTTTCACAAAATCCTGAAAATTGTACTCTCCCACCACCAGCTTATATCCCTTTAGCTTCGCAACCCTCTCCATTTCGGATTTTCTCTTTTCATACTCCTCTTTCGGGAAGATATTGGGATTGTAAAAATAGCAGATCACTTCGTAATCTTCTGAAAGTTTTTCCGGAATATAAACCCCGTCAGGGGCACAACAAATGTGAAGCAAAAGTCTCTTTCTCATAACAGAAAGATTATAGCATAAATAGATACCCGGTATTAGTAGGTGTTAGGTTTTAGATGCTGGTTTTAACTACGGAAATATATCTATTTAAATTTAGTTGTTAGGCTCCAGTCCCACACCATGTTCCATAAGTTTAAAGCCACCCCATTTCTGACATAGCACATTAACAAATTGTCAATTACCACAAAAATTTTCATCGTGGTGCAGGGCGAATTATGGATTGATGGAGATTTTTCCCTTTTTAAATTCACAATTAAAAAATTTTTCCTGCATGTTCTGGAAAAAACACTACCAGAACCTTTTACCCATTACCAAATAGTGATACTATGGCCTTTTTTTGAATATTACTCTTTCAAACATTGGTAGATAAGGTGTCCAGTCAGGGTGGTCTGATTGTAAATCAGAATCTATAGCATTCTTCATTGCATTCATCTTTGCATCCAGATTATCTATTGTGGAAACAAGTAATGCCTCCGGAGTTTTAGGTCTTTTTGGGGATCCAAACTCCAGTTCACCATGGTGGGAAAGTATTATGTGTTGAATGTGCAGTTTATACTCCTCAGGGAAATCGGTTATTTCTTTCATTTTATCTGAAATAAACTCGTACTCAATTGCAATGTGACCTAAAAGCCTCCCCTTTGTGGTGTAATTGAACTCTCTTTCATAGGATAACTCCCAGAGTTTACCTAAATCGTGAAATAGAATACCGGTGTAAACAATATCTTTGTTTACATAGGGGTAAATATCCATAACATTCTTTGCAAGTTTTAAAAGAGATAAAACATGTTCAAGATAACCCCCTCTGTAGGCATGGTGAAGTGATTTGGCAGCAGGTGCTTTTAGCATCATTGGTTTCAATTCCGGGTCCCTGTAAACTCTGAAAACAAGTTCTTTTATCTTTTCATCCATTATCTCTCTCTCAACAAACTCAACAATAGCCCGGTACAATGTCTCAGCAGGGATACTGGATGTGGGAAAGTAAATATCCGAATTTTTGATATCTCTGTCACTTACCTTTTCTATTTTTGAGACAACTGCCTGCAGATTGTTGTTGTAAATCTGCACCCTGAACCTGACCCTGACAAAATCCCCAGGTTTTAGATTATCAATAACCCCCTCAATTCTATCCCACATCATGCCCATTATCTCTCCACTCATATCTGCAAACTTCATTAAAAGGTAATGGCCACCGTTTTTTTTGTCTCTCAAACCAATGAGTTTTAAGAGATATATGCCTTCTACCTTTGATTCAGGCTTTAAGTCTTTAATAAATATGTGATCATCCATCAATTCTCTCCTCTTTTAACACCTCATAATAGTTCAACTCATCACCCTTTTTTACGGGCCTATTTGGTATGGCTTTAATCTTTATAGTCAATTTCCTTTTCCTCAAAGGGAATATAATAACATCACCTTCCTTAACATCCTTCCCCGGTTTTGCCATCTGACCATTCAGAAAAACTCTTCCTGATTTTATCAGCTCCTGGGCAAGAGTTCTTCTTTTTATTATAAGAACCTTTTTCAAAAAAAGGTCAATCCTCATTTTAACTCTTCCGGCTTTACATCTATCCTAACATAATAAATACTCTTTAATTTTTTCAAAAACTCGTTTATTTTGTCCTGAACAAGTGGTTGTCTAAGTTTGTTCTCAATTTTGCTTTTCACTTTTTCAAACGGCAATGGTTCTGGCTCTTTTTTTTCTATTAATTTTATTATGTGTATTGAATCACTCAATTCAACAAGAGTGACATCTCCCACATTCAGGGAAATGGCTGCCTTTTCAATTGCAGGGTTTAAATCTCCAAGTTTTAAATTTTTTAATTCACCATTCAATTCTTTAGAACTTGCTTCAGAGTAAAGGGATACAGCAGTTGAAAAATCTATTTTCCCGGTTTTAATATCACTTAAAATTGACCTTGCCCTTTGCTCAACAAACTGCTTTGTGGAAGGTTCAAAGTATAGTACTATTTCTTGAATTGAATAGGTAAACGGGGTTTGAAATTCTTTTATGTGATCATCGTAATACGCTCTCATTTCTGCCTCATCAATCACTATCTTATTGATAACAAACTGTTGAATTACAGTTCTTGCAATGTATTGGGTTTTTTGAGTTTTCTTAAACTCTTCAAGTGTCATCCCCATTTGTTGCATCAGGATATCGTTAAATTGCTCTTCCGTTTCAATGTTGTTCTGCTTCATCAACCCCCTAATAAAATCGTTCATCATTTCATCACTTATGGTTATCCCTTCCTGAGAAGCCTTTTCAAGTAACAACAATTCATTAAGTTTATCCTCAATCACCTGTTTTTTCAGTTCTTTAAGTCTCTTTGCAAGTTCCTCTCCTGCATATTTTCTGTAAAGTTCAGAAGAACGAACCTGATATATCTTTTCAAGTTCATGCAATGTAACTGCACGATTGTTTACAATTATTGCGATCTTATCTATCACTTTAGCATCTAACGACAGGAAGCATAAAATAAATACGATTAAAATAAACTTTCTCATTTCGCCTCCGAAAAATACACTGGGAAAACTCCATTGTACCTGAAAATCAATATATTTGAGGGATAAACCATTACCCTGTACTTTTTGTTTATCTGTTTAAGTACTTTTTCTTCAACCTTTGAGTATTTCTTCATTTCAATTTTATTGTAAATCATATCTTTTACCTCTTCAAATTTTAGTTTTCTTGCCGGGATAACCTTTTTAAGCCAGAACATATTGTAATCCTCATTGGTGCCTATTTTTATTTTTATCACCTTTGATACTCTCCCCACTCTCAATTTTTTTAAAACCTTCAAAAATTCCTCTGGAATTTCATCATCATTGTAACAGTTTGATTCCACATCTATATCTCTGTACCTGAATCTTACAAAGTTCTCATCCCTCTTCTTTCTAACTATCCACTTTCTTGCGTCTTCCATAAGGTCCTTATACTTGCTGTGAAACCTGCTAAAACAATAGGTTTTTTTCTTAATAAAATCCTCACTTTTGTTTTCATAGTAATCCTTAATTTCTCTGTCAGACACTCTAACATATTCAGAAATAAGATAATTTTTAAATATTTCATCGTCAAGTTCAAGAATAATAAAGAAAACAAAGTATCTTTTATGTTTCAGGTCAAGGCTATTGTAATACCTTTCCAATTTGTGAAACTTAATATACTCTGCAATGTCATCACTTTTTGGCAAAAGATTCTTTTCTTTCAGGTAAAGGTATATCATTCTCCTTTTTATGTAATCATCAAGTATTCTTGAAAGTATGAACTGATCCTTTTTTTCAAGTATATCTCTATAATTTAACTGCACAAAAAACAAAAATTCATTCCTGAAAACATAGTAATCGTCTATTGTTGCAATCACATTGTCAGGAACAGGAGAATGAGATGTTTTCTTCCCACATCCTGCCCCCGAAATAAACAATGTAATTATTAAAAGAAAGTAAAAAACCCTCTTCATGTTACTATTTTGCAATCACTATACTCGCTGTTGACCTCAACTCCTCAATCTTCTTATTAAGAAGATCTCTGAAATAAGCCTGTAAAACCATGTTTTTCTCTGAATCACTTAATTTTTCAAATGGTTTTGGTGCCGGTTTTACTCTGTTTTTAAGGTAAATTATGTGATACCCAAATCTTGTTTTTACAACATCGCTTACTTCCCCTGGTTTCATCTTTTTCAATGCCTCTTCAAACTCAGGGATCATTCTTCCAAGGTTAAATTTACCAAGGTATCCACCCCTTGGTGCAGAAGGGCCTTCAGAGTACTCTTTTGCAACCTTCTCAAAAGGCACTCCCTTTTTCAACAGGGATTTTATCATAGCCAGTTTCTTTTTAGCCTGATTTTCATTTATGGCATCTGACTTTTTGGTATTGAATATCCTTGCATCTTTTTTCGGGGTAACAAGTATGTGATAGGCTTCAAACTGCTCTTTTCCTCCAAAAAGATCACTGTGAGAATTATAAAAAGCCTTTAAAGCCTTTTCATCCGGCTTGTAATTCCTGAACAGATACTTGTAGTACTGTTCCAGAAGCAAGGAATCTTCATCCATCTCTCTTTTTACCAAAAATTCAGGCTTTTTATCAAGATGAAGCCTCCTTGCCTCCTGCACAAGCAATTTCTGTACCGTCAACTGATCAATAAGTTTTTTCTTTCCATCCTCTCCCTGAAACTGCTTCTTTGCCTTTTCAGGAAGGGTTTCAACAAGAAGATTATACTTATCTTCCGTTAACTTATACCCGTTTATATTGGCAATTACCTTTCCTCCCCCTTCATAATACCTGCCCTCCTTTCTGCAGGACAGATTGAATAAAAATAAGATAATTATCAAAAAAATTGAACCGAATTTCCTCATACCACTCTCCCAAAAAGTTTATCCTTTTAATTATGACAGAAAGGAAAGGAAAAAAAAAGCCATTAAACATCCTTAAGAGGGCATAAGTTACAAACAGGAGATGTTTTTTTGCAATAATCTTTTCCGATAGACACCAGCCCGGCATGAAATTCATTGTAAAAAGAAACATTTTTATAAATAGTATTTTCAACACAATTTCTTAATTGGTCATATTCAACATCCTCGTTACATATACCATGCCTCGAGAAAACCCTTTTTGTGTAAGCATCAACAACAAAAACAGGTTTGTTCCCTGCATAAAGAAGAATTGAATCCGCAGTTTCTTTTCCTATCCCCCATATAGACAACAACTTTTTTCTAAGATCCTCCACATTTCCAGAATTAAAAAATTCATTCAATGAACAACCGTAATTTTCTTTTAAAAAAACACAGAAAGCCTTCAATTTTTTTGCTTTTTGATTGAAATAACCAGAAGGTTTTATAAGGTTTGCTATAAATTTTTCTCGCTCTTCAGCAATAGTTCTGCAATCAAGAATTTTCGCTTTTTTCAAATTTTGAATGGCCTTTTCAACATTCTTCCATGAGGTATTCTGTGTTAAAATTGCCCCAACACATACCTCAAAGGTATTGTCTGCCGGCCACCAGTTTAGCGGACCATAAAAGTTGTACAATCTTTTCCTGATCTCTTCAATCTTTTTGGTGTTTTTGCAATTCATAGCCAGAATAAGAAACAAAAGATGAAATTTCCTGTGAGAGTGAGATAAATTCCTTTATATTCAGAGATTGAAATCCATCGGATAGGGCTTTTTCTGGGTTCGGGTGAGTTTCAACAATAATGCCATCAGAGCCTGCGGCTATCGCAGCAAGGGACAATCTTCTTACAAGAGATCTTTTCCCTGTGCCATGGCTTGGGTCAACAATAACAGGAAGAAAGGTTTTTTGTTTTAAGAAAGCAACTGCATTTAAGTCAAGTATATTTCTAAATTCAGGGTCAAAAGAGCGTATCCCTCTTTCACAGAGAATTACATTTTCATTGCCTTCGTTTAATATATACTCGGCGGCATTCAAAAACTCTTTTACAGTTGCAGCCATTCCCCTCTTTAACAAAACAGGCTTATCCGTTTTCCCCACTTCCTTTAAAAGTTCAAAAGAACTCATATTCCTTGAGCCGATCTGAAAACAATCTGCGTATTTGTAAACAATCTCCACATACTTCGTATCAGTAACCTCAGATACAAACGGTATTCCAAGATACTCACTTACTTCTTTTAAAATTTTCAGTCCATCTTCTCCAAGCCCCTGAAATGAATATGGAGATGTACGCGGTTTAAAAGCACCACCTCGCAAAAGGTTTACCGGGGTTTTTTTAAGGTAATCTGCTATTTTAAAAAGGAGTTCTCTTGATTCAACCGCACAGGGACCTGCGCAGAACAAGAAATGTCCCCCACCAACCTTTGTCCCTGAAATATCAACTATTTTTGTCGGCCTCTTCTGTTCAACTTTAAGCACACCTGCCACCTCAATGTTTTTGCAAAATAAAATTATATCACCTAACAGGGTGTTTTAAAATGAGTTAATCAATACTCTTTAATATAAACCTCTTTATCAACTCTATATCCGGATGGAAATCAAGTTCCTGCCAATCCGAGTGTTGTATTTCAACAGTTTCAATCCTGAACCCCTCTTCAGTAAGTCTGTTAAAAACTTCAAGCCAGAATTTATTTAGATATGCCTCATCCCTTAAAAGATCAACCATTGCATTCACAAATAAGCCCCTTGCCCTTTCTCCCCTGACAATCGCAAATCCTACAGATTCTGCATCTGTTTCTTCTATGGGAATTTCCTTGCTTACCCTTACCACATTACGATTTTCATCCAGTTTAACTTTCATATCATCATCATCGTAATTTTCTTTGTGATCAATGGTTATTGCTATAAGATCACCCTCCCTTTCCAATTGAGAAAATATCCTGTTAAACACCCCATTTCTGTAAATGTTATCTCCATTGGTAATTGCAAAATCCTCCTGTTCCATTAAACATGTTGCAGTCCAGAGAGAAACAAGGTTGTTGGAAATGTTATACAGAGGATTGAAAATATAATCAACAGGGAAAATCTCTTTAAATTCCTCAATTTTTTTTTCAACCATATCACTTCTGTACCCTGTAATTACAGTAACCCTATCAATATACTTACAATTTACAGCCTCATGCAATTGCCTTTCAAGCATGGTGCTTCCGTCTTCAAGTTTAAGAAGCGATTTTGGAGTCTCTTTGGTCAATGGCCAGAGCCTTGAGCCCTTTCCAGCAGCAAGAATTATTAATCTCATATTAAACTCCCTCTATTTTTTTTCTGTACCATAATTCGATATTCAAAAGCATCCATAATTTTAAACCAAGGGAATAATCCATTTTCAACTCATCTCCCCTTAAACAGGATAATATGTTTTTACAGTTAAATATCCCCCTCTCCATTGTTTTTCTATCCGAAAACACCTCTATAGCCTTATCCCTGAACTCTCCACCAAGCCATTTAAATACGGGGACAGGAAACCCCATTTTTTTTCTGAACACCACACTCTCTGGCAAAGTATCCTTAAAAGCCTTTTTCAAAATGTACTTTGGTACATCCAACACTTCGCTTATCTGAGAAGAATTGTAAACACCGGCAAGCAATCTGTGAAACTCAGACTTCCACCTCAATTTAAAATCAACAGGCAAAGCAGCAGAGAATTCAACCAGGTTATGATCAAGGAAAGGAACCCTTCCCTCAATTGAGTTTGCCATGGTTGTTGCATCAAGCCTCAGAAGCAATCCCTGAATATGCACTTTCCGAAAAAAAGCCATAATCTTACTGTACATATCTCCTTCACAGGCATAAAAGATCTTTCTCAGGTTTGCGTTTAAGGGTTTATCGTACTCAACAGTTTTCAAAAACTCCACAGTTAAAAACCTTTCTTTATCATGGCGAGAGAGATACCAGTACTGGTTCAAAAAAAACTCAAACTCATCTTTAAAATCAACTCTTCCATACTTCTTTATAAAATTTTCTTTTAACATTTTAAAGGCATTTAAACTTTTTAAGTCTTCATCAACACCTTTTAAAAACTGCATTCTAAAAAAATCAAAAGGGCTTCTAAAAATCCTTCCATAGCCACCAAAAACCTCGTCTGCCCCCTCCCCCGAAAGTACCACTTTTATTATCCCTTTCATCTTTGAGGTCATTTCAAAGAGAGCAGGCTCATTAACCACTCCTAAAGGGGCATCCCTCACCTCAATCATCCTTTCAAGGTTTTTAAAATAATCCTCATAAGACAACATAATTTCGTTATGTTCAGTATTACAAAGAGAGGCTATCTCCCTTGCATAACTAAACTCATTGTAACCTTCTTCCTTAAACCCAATAGAAAAAGTATTTATCTTTCCCTTTTTACTCATAAGGTAAACTATTATTGAAGAATCAAGCCCACCACTTAGAAAAGCTCCCACAGGTACATCGGCTATCATACGATAATCAACAGAGAGGGAAAGAAGATCTTTGATCTTCTGAACATAAAAATTCTCTTCCCGTTTATCACCTTCACATTGACCTTCTTCCCAGTATTTTTTAACATTTATTCTTTCATTTACAAGGTCTATTTCAAGCAACCTTCCAGGTTCAAGGGTTTTTATCTCTTTAAAGTAAGTGAGATCAAGTACCGGATACCTGAAAGAGAGGTAAGACGACAGGGCAGAATAATCAACATTTAACTCCATATTATTCAAATTTGCATACTCAACAATAGCCTTCAATTCAGAGGCAAAAACAATCTTACCGTTCAATTCTGCATAATACAGAGGTTTTATGCCAATCCTGTCCCTTACAAGAAAAACTCTGCCCCTATTTTTGTCGTAAACTGCAAAGGCAAACATACCATTAAATTTGTTCAAGCATTTAATACCGTATTCTAAAAAACTGTATAAAACAACCTCTGTATCAGACTTTGTCCTAAAACAAATACCGTTCAATTCCTGCTTCAGATCTTTGAAGTTATAGACTTCCCCGTTGAAAACAATAACCCCCCTTTTATCCGCCGAAATAAAAGGCTGGTTTGCCAGAGATGAGAGGTCAAGAATACTTAACCTTCTATGTCCCAATGCGACATTGCTATCAACATAGACCCCACCGCTATCAGGTCCCCTATGGGAGAGAAGATCTGTTATCCTTTTTATATCCTCATAACTCTCAACACTTTTGTTTTTAACATTTACAACGCCAAAGATCCCACACATCTCAAACACTCCTGTTCAGTCTGATAACACCATAAATTCGTGTGCCAAGTACGATTACCTGACTTAAAACGGTTAACCATGCAACACCATACACATTAAAGAAAGGAACAAAAACAAACAACAGAACTATGTGAATAACAGATGCTATTATAACACTATTATTGGCAAGCCTATCATCTCCAAATGCGGCAAGGTAAGGATAGCCCAGAAGAACAGCCGGAACCATTAAAATTCCTGTTAAAGACATTATTTTTAAAACACGGAAAGAAAGAACGAGATTTTTCCCGTAAACCAGATTGATTATCTGAGGGGCAAAAAGGAAAACAAGAGAGAAAAGAATTGTATTTGCAGAAACAATGAGTTTAAAAATGAAACCGAAAAATTTTTTATTCCTTCTCTTTGCCATGTAAGGATAAATAGCGTTAACAAAGGGTTGATAAAGTGATGTTGCAGCAAAAATCAGTTTCTCGGCTGCAGAGTACAAACCAGCCATTGCATTGCCCATAACAATGCCCACAACAAAGGTATTTGCATGGGTGTATAGGGAAACCGAGACCCTTGACAGAAAAAAGTGAAATGTTTTTTTAAAATAGTAAAAGATGGATCTAAAATCCGGGAAAAAAAACTTTATTTTAAAAACAATAAAAACCACAAACATCCCGCATATCCCGCTTAAAAGAGCACTCACACCATAAAAAAAAGCAACAAGTATATATTGAGTGTCTCCCTTTACAAACAAAAAAACCAGTAAAGTGTAAAGTGATTTTCCCGCCAGATCAATGATAGTTATATACTTCATCCTTTCAACACCCTGAAAGAAATAGATGGGGAAAATAGCGATTCCTGGCACATATAGAAAACACAAAAGATAAAATATTCTGTTTATAGAAAACCTTGGAACAAAAAAAACAAGTAATAAAAGTATCAAAAAAGACAGCAACACCAGTAAAAGTTTGATCACAAGAACAGAATTGAATATCTCTTCAAGTTTCTCCCTGTTATCCCTGTGAAGAGAAACCTCCTTTACTGCACTTAACCCAAAACCAAAATCTACAACAACGGCGAAGATCATTATTAAAGCTTGAGAAAAAACAATTAAGCCAAACCTCTCAACAGAAAGGACTCTCATCAAATAAGGGTATGTTAAAAACGGTAAAAGATAGTTTGCCCCCTTCAAAAAGAAAAGAGAGATAAAATTAAAAAAAACCCTTTTTATCTCGCTATCTCTCAAAAAACCTGAAATCTCTTGCAACATACAACATCCTTTTGAATATTTTAGAATAATAAAAGCAATGAAAAAACCAAAATGTTTTAAATTACACTTAACTATTATAAAATTGAGAATATGAAATTAAGTGTGTTTGCAAAAGAGATAATTAAAATTCCCTTTTATCTTCTGGGCGATGTTATATACCTTCTGTGCAGTATTATTCCTAAAAAGAAAAACCTCTGGTTAATAGGCTCATGGCTTGGAGAAAAGTTCAATGACAATTCAAGACATTTTTATGAATATTTAATACAAAAAAAAGAAAAAAACATTGAATTTTACTGGATAACAAAAAACAAAGAAATCTTTAATCATCTTAGAGAAAAGGGTTTGCCAGTAACTATGATGTTTAGTATTAGAGGATTATGGCTTACCATAAGGGCAAAGGTTGTTATAATGTCAAGCAATTTAAAAGATATATCTTTTAGATGCCTGTTAACTAAAGACAAATTAAAGGTTCAATTGTGGCATGGAATACCTGTAAAAAAAATAGGGTTCGATTCAGAAATAGGGCTCGGCCTGACAGCACACAGGGTTTTAAAAATACTATTCCCCTTCTACTATAAATACCGTTATGACCTGTTCCCCGTAACATCTAAAACCATGCAGAACAGGATTTCAAGTGCATTTAAAATTGGGAAAGAACAATTACCAATATTAGGCTCTCCAAGAACAGACATTTTTTTCAACAAAAACAACCAAGAAAAAGCAAAACAGATTCAAATTCTCTATGTTCCAACATTCAGAAGACAGGGACAATCATCAACCCCTTACTATTTACCAGACCACAAAGCACTTGAACTGATAGAAAAAACAATGAAAGAGATAAATGGTATTTTTAAAATAAAACTTCATTTTTTAGATGAAAAATTTATTAAAGGTTTAGATTTAAAAAGATACAAAAGAATAAAACTAATAGATGCAGACCCCCTATATGACTTACAAAGAGAATTGGTAAACACGAATATTTTGATCACAGATTACTCAAGCGTCATATTTGACTTTCTCCTTTTAAACAGATCCATAATATTCTCAGCCTTTGACCTGGAAGAATATATCACAAAAGACCAGGGACTTTATGAAGATTTCAATAAGTTTGCCTGCGGGGATATTACGAAAAACTGGGAGGAAGTAATCAACTCAATAACTCGTATCCTGAAGACAGGTGACATTCACCAGGCAAAGAGAGAAGAAGTAAAAAACAGATACTGGGACAAAAGTATTCAGAATGGGGAATCATCTAAAAGAATCCTTGAAGAAATAAAAAACATGATAGGATTATAGCATGCTGTACAGTATGGCACTACTTGGGAAAGACATATTAAACGCGATAAAAACAAGAATCGAACTCCGTATGTTCAAAGAAATATCAGAAGTAAACCCTGATGAAAGAATTGAACAAAAAACTATTTCACGAAAAGAAAGCCTTTCTATATGCTTTGTTATACCAGGCATTGAAAGGTTCAAAGGGGGGATAACTTCAATTTTAAGACTCGGTACCTATCTTGAAGAAATGGGGAACAGAGTTTTTTATGCATCAATGAACAGGCAAAAAGAAAAAGAAATGGGGGAAAAAGCCAGAATTAACCTCCCTTACTTCAAAGGGAAAACAATAAACATAAATACCCTGAAAAAAATGGAATTCGATATTGGGATAGCGACATACTGGCTTTCCGCATACTTCATCCAGAACAATCAACACCTTTTCAAAGAGAAGTATTATTTCATTCAGGACTTTGAACCGGCATTTTATCCCATTGGAGATCTTCACTACCTTGCATTGAACACTTACAGATTGGGCTTCAAACTGATTTCCCTCGGAGGATGGAACGCAAAGAAAATAGAAGAAAGCACCGGGGAACAATGTTTTGTTGTTGAATTTCCATTTGAAATCAAACAGTACACAATTGTGGAAAAAGAAATAAAAATACAAAAGGACATAAACATTGCCATTTATCTTAAAACAATCCCCAAAAGGGGACCTCTTCTCCTTCTTACCGCATCGAAGAAATTAAAAAATATGCTGAAAAAAAAAGGGTTAAACCCAAAAATAATGTTTTTTGGACTTGAAAGGTTTGTTTCTACAGGAGCAGGTGTAAACATGGGGAAACTCACAACCGAAAGATTAAAACAACTTTATTCAAAATGCCATATTGGAATTGTTGCATCCTACACAAACATATCCCTTGTTCCTTACGAAATGATTGCCTGTGGTTTACCTGTATTTGAAGCAAAGGATGGCAGTGCTCCATTCTTTTTCAATGAAAAAGAAATGGTTTTTTACAATTCCTTCCCTGAAGACATAGTAAAAAAGGTTTCTTTCTATCTTGATAATCAGGAAAAACTGAACGAAATATTAAAAAACGCTCAGATAAAAATAAAAGATAAAACATGGAAAAACACAGCAAAGCAATTTGAAAAAATCCTGAAAACAACATAATACCTTTACAACTATCAAAAACTTAAAATCTATACTAAAATTATAGGTTGAGGAATTTATGGCAAAGTTCATAATACCGGCAAAAAGGTTTTACAAAATCGGGGAAGTATCAAAATTGATAGGGGAACCTCCTTCCACAATTAGATTCTGGGAAAAAGAATTCAAAGAATTAAAACCCCTCAAAAATAGTAAGGGACAGAGAGTATTTTCAAAAAAAGACATTGAAATACTCAAATCAATAAAAGAAAAAAGAGATAGAGGGCTCACCATTGAGTTAATAAAAAGAGAACTTAAAAATGAAAAAAAGAAGGTTGAACAAAAATTGATGATAAAAGAAACACTGTTTGAAATCAAGAGAGAACTTGAAAATGTCCTTAAAATATTAAAAGGATTACAATGAATGTAACAAGGAAAACTATTGAACTCTCCCCAAAAAAATACCTATTAAAAGGAAAAAAAAGACAGGCAGATGTGTATATAATTGTTGTTAATGGCAAAAGGATAGTCATCAAAGATTATCTTTACAAAAAAGGATTAACAAAACTCTACGGGAAAATCCTTGCAAAAAGGGAATTCTCACATTACATAAAAGTAAACAATCTATTTGACTTTTTCCCTCAACTATATGGAATGCCAGATAAATACTCCATTGCAATAGAGTACATAGATGGAAAAACATTTGGAGATGTTGAAGGTAAAGAAGAATACTGCTTTGCAGTTGAAAAGTTAAAAGAGTGCATATCAAAAATGCACAGAAGCAACATCTACCATCTTGATTTAAGAAAAAGGGGAAACATAATAATAAAAGATGAAAAAATCTACCTAATTGACCTCGCTTCAATGATTCATCTTACACAATTCAGTATCTTAAACATTTTTAAACCGGTCTTTCGCCTTACCGACACAAGCAGTGTATTAAAATGGAAGCAGTTTATATGTCCGTCCTCTCTCACGAAGGAAGAAAGAAAAAAACTCAAACAATTTCAATGGATAAGGGCATTGTGGTTTATCAACAAACCAAAAATACCGGGGAAAAAGTAATGGCCACATACTGGCACACCACTAAAAGGCAAAATTTGACTGAAAAATTAAAAGAGATAGAAGCCTCATTTGAAGATTGTGCAATTGTAAAGGCCTATGCAATTGTTAAAGGAGAAGGTGCCTTTGTGCTTTTAAACTCACGAAAAGAGGCAGAAAAAACACTTCTTCACAATACCCTTATAATTTACTCTGAAAAAACGGTTAATTCCTATGAGTCATTACTGGGAGAACTGGATTTCAGCCATGCAGTGTTCATAAGCGCTGAAAGTAAAACCGCCGATATTGAAAAAAAACTGATATCCGGAGTACACGGAGCAAAGGAGTGTCACTTTGTGGTGGTCAAAGATATTCAATGAAAATGTTTACAGGGCAACCACAAAAACAGTAGAGAAAAAACACAGAATCTTTAATGAGAAAAACATCCAAAAGATGATCCCTCAATGTGTTGAAAAAAGAAAAACAAGTCTTGAAAATGCTGAAGATCTCTGGGGAAAAGCAAAAGAAGGTTTCGAAAAAGAGGGAATCAAGGTTTTCTTTGCTAAATCCCCTGAAGATGCCAAAAAATTCATTGCATCAAGACTTGAAAAAAATGAGCTAATAATTAAGGGAAAATCGCTCACCACAGAAGAAATCAGGTTAAGACAATTTCTGGAAAAAGAGGGGCATGAGGTTGTTGAAACAGACCTTGGTGAATGGATAATCCAGCAGAGAAATGAACTCCCGTCCCACTTCACGGCACCTGCCATACACCTGTCGGCAGAGCAGATTTCCCGTATGATAAAAGAAAAATTCAAAGTTAAAATCAAAGACGATATAAATGAACTCACTGATTTTATAAGAAAGCATCTGCGAGAAAAGTTTTTAAATGCCACCTGTGGAATAATAGGGGCAAACTTCGTCACAGCAACTCCACCAACAATAATATCTGTGAGCAATGAAGGGAATGTATCTTTATGCGCACGGCTTCCACGGAAACTTTTTATTGTTACAGGATACGACAGAATTTACAATGATACAAAAGGAATTGAAAAAATCCAGAAAGTTCTAACCTCAAGTGCCACAGGACAGTACTACACAAGTTACATAGACTTTATAAAAAAACCGTTACCCCACCAAAAAATCTTTCTGGTTATCCTTGACAATGGAAGAAGAAAACTTCTTGAATCTGAATTCAAAGAAACTGCAAGGTGTATCAGATGTGCCTCCTGTCTGAATATATGCCCTGTTTACAGGGAAGTAGGTGGACATCTATTTGGTAAGATCTATCATGGTGGAATAGGGAGCCTGCTTACAGCGTTTTCAGGAAACATGAAAGATGCTGAAAAAATTGCAGATCTCTGTTTAAGGTGCGGCTCCTGCGAGCCAGAATGCCCCATGGAAATACCCATAGCATCCCTTGTTGCAAACCTTTCATCAAACTTTGAACTCCCGATTTACCTGAAACTTCCTTTGAAAATGCTAAAAGGGGCAAACAAACATCCAGAAACAAAAAGAAAAAATCTTATTTTTATAGGCTGCGCTTTTAGAACTACCCTTTTAAAAAAAGCATACAAAAAAATAAAATCTTTTGCCGAAAGACTAAATGCCGATATACTTGAAGAAGGTTGTTGCGGAATGCCTCACTATTACAAAGGACAATTAGAAGAATCTGAAAAAAGGATAAAAAACCTTGAAAGGATATTTGAAAATTACAGTACCATTTTCATTCCCTGCTCTTCTGGATACTCTTTCTTAAAGGAAAAATTTGGAGACAAAGTTAGATTACTAAGCATTGAACTTGCTTTACGAGCAGAAAGTGGGATAACACCTGAAAAGGGAATTTATCTCTACCACCTTCCTTGTCATTTGAAGCATTTAAAGAACTTTAATGAAAAAAATGAATTGAAAAAGGTTCTGAAAATAAAAAACTGGGAAAGTGAAGACAGATGCTGTGGAAGTGCTGGAACATTCTGGCTTACCCATCCATTTATCTCAAGAAAAATTCTTTCAAGAAAAAAACAAAATAACGATGATCTTCCGCTAATTACCTCATGCCCATCCTGTTACATCCAGTTAAAAAGAGTATTCAAGAATGTAAAACACACATCAGAGGTTTTTGATTAATTCCATTCAATATGCCCTTCATCATTCATGGTAACTTTACTGTATGAACCAAAATCGCCCTCAACATTAATCTCATAATTCTGACCATTGTTTGTAATATGCACACGGTATGAAAAATTATTCCCTCCAGGTCTGAAAGCCCTGTAAATCTGTTTTAATTGATCAGCACCTGAAATAGTCCCATCAGAAGGGGCATACTTGTTGTGTTCCTGATAGTAAAGCTCCATAGCAGAAGCAAGATTTTTAAGATCAGTTATTGCAGCCTCTCTCCTTGTCCTTGTTTGAACACCTATATATGCAGGAATAGCGATTGCAGCCAGAATACCAATGACAGCAATAACAACCAGCAACTCAACAAGTGTAAATCCTTTTCTTTTCATTTCTTACCTCCTCTTTTTTAAAAATTATAAGTCAAAATAAAAAAAATGCAAATTCAATACCGTTGTACCATCATTATCGAGCTTTTCCCATTTAATCCGGCAAATCTAAATTATCTAAAAGTTGAATTATCAAGATAACAGTAAACGCATTTAAACCCCAGTCAAAAAACAGTGACAAATTTTGTCCATAGTCAATGTACAAAAAATGTCACAAAAACAAAATATTTTAGATATTCAACAGAAAAATTTAGTTAACAGATGGCATCAATCTTGCATAGTATTAATTGCCATAAATTTTTTAGGAGGGCAAATATGAATAGAAAGGGTTTTACACTTATTGAGTTGTTAATCGTTGTTGCAATTATTGGTATTCTGGCTGCAATCGCTATTCCTGGATACCTTGGTGTTCAGAAGAGGGCTAAGAGGGCTGCCGTTGTTGATTCTGCAAAGGCTTTGAAGACAGAGCTTGATAGCATGCTGAAAGCTTGCTTTGCAGCATCCCCAACAATGATTGCAGGAACAGTTGACTGGAATGGTGACGGCCAGATCAATTCAAGTGACAGCACACCATCAGATACAAGCGCACAGGGTATTGTTAACCATGTTGAAGGAGCAGGTTACCTCCACAAACCAAGCAATCCTTTCGGTGTAGGAGATGCATTCAGTGCACATGTAATAGAACTTCACCCGGGAGCAAGCGGAAAAACAATTACCGTTGTTGCAAAAGACGAAAACGGAACAGTTCTTTACTCAGAAACAGCAACGGCTGAGTAATTCAGCAGAGGTTAAAAGCCCCGAAAATTCGGGGCTTTTTTTATTGGTATCAAAAAAAGGAGGTACCATAAAAAGGGGATTCACACTTATCGAATTGTTAATAGTTGTTGCAATAATAGGCATACTTGCATCAATAGCCGTGCCTGCCTATCTTGGAGTACAGGCAAGGTCTAAAAAAGCGGCTGTGGTTGAATCATGTGTTGCATTAAGGACAGAATTAGATAGCATGTTAAAAGCTGTTTATGCAGCATCTCCTGCCATGGTTGCGGGAAGTGTTGACTGGAATGGAGATGGAGAACTTAACTCAAATGATTCAACTCCCTCTGACACCTCTCCCACAGCACTCATCACACATGTAACCTCCTCCGCTTACCAATTTAAACCTCAAAACCCTTATGGCAGCGGGAATGCATTTGACAGTGGAATTATAAAATTGATCCCCAGTGAAAAGAAAATCACTGTAAAAGGGTATTCAAACGATGGAACACTTCTATATTCAGAAACGGCAATGGCATATTAGCTCACTGTTTAGTGTTACATCTCTTTTTGTCCATCATCTTCTTCAATTTTTTCAGTAATTCTTTATCAAAACCTTTTTTACTTAACAATACATATATGTCTAATGCCTTTTTATTTTCCCCTTTGTAAAGATACAAATATGCAAGGCTATAAAGTGCATTTTCTGAAACCCGCTTTGAATCTTTTAACCCCCTGTCATACCAGTAAATAGCCCTGTCAACATCCCCAATTTTAGCAAAATACAAACCGGAATTGATCTCAAGGCTCCCATCACCTTTAAAAATGCTCAACCCTTTCTTCAGGTAATAAACAGCCTCATCAAGTTTCCCCATCTCAAGCAGATTTTTAGAAGCATTAACATAGAGATATCTATTATTTTTTGCATGTCTTAATTCATTTTTGTAAAAAAGAGTGGGAATAGAAAAGACAATTCCCCTTACAACAAGGTTAAAAACAAGAAAAAGGGAAAAGAAGATCATAAATACAAATTTAACATTTTCGTTTCTGACTTTATCAAAAAACAAAGAAACCACAAAAAGTGAAAGAAATACCGATGGTAAATACATTCTGTGCTGGTAAGCAAGATCAATGGGGATAATAAAACTTTCTGGAAACAAAAGAAGAAAAAAAGCAATAACTGAAAATCCTGAAACTTTCTCATTTTTCAAAAGAAAAAATCCGTAACTTAATAAAACAAGTTCAAAAGCAAGGGGTAAAATAAACTTCAAAGAATATATAGAGTGTTCAATAGGCACAGAATAATACAGGTGAATATTGGTGAAAAGAGGGAAAAGAAACACAAGTAAATAATCAAGTACAATCTTGGGGGCGGTCAGTATCCTTTCATAAATGGTAAAGCCTTTGGGGCTCAACCCTCCGAGAAGATAATGATATGGCAGTATGGAATTAAAAGGGGGAACAAAGAGAATAAAAATAGAGGAAAAAAAAGACAAAAGAAGAAAAGAAATCAACCCCTTTTTCACATTAACAAAAACAGTGTAATGAAGTAAAATCAGGGGAATCAACAAAACACCAGTTTCTTTAAACCCTAACGAAAGAAAAAAAGACATAACCAACCAGAAAAGAAAACCTTTCTTCCCTGTCTTTAAAAATCTCAGATAACAAAAAAAACCAATTAAGACAAAAAGGGTTGAACCCTGATTCATTCTTTGCACAATATAGGCAACGCTCTGTGAATTGATTGGGTTAAAAGCCCATACAATTGAAGCAAAAAAAGATATTAAAAAAGCCTGTTTTTTTTCTCTGTCTTCAAGAAGCAATTTAAACACTGAAAAAACAATAAGGAAATTAAAAACATGAATTGCAATATTTTCAAGCCTCAAGAAAGGGGGATAAAGGCCCAGGAGTTTTTTGTCAAAGTAAAACCATAGATAGGCAAGCGGTCTCACACCTCCCCTTTTACACATAAAAGCAGTAACCAAAGAATTTAATTGATAATTCTCTGAGATATTGTAAAAATCATCAAAATAAAATGGTGCAAGAAAAAAACTCATGTATAGAAGAAAAAGGGAAATAGCAGATATTATTAAAACAACCTTTCTATTTTTGTAAATCCATTTCATAACTCTTTCTCCACGATTTAACCTTTTCTATCTGGCGGTTCATAACAGGTTCAAAAAAGCCAAATTTTTTAAACCCCTCAAGTACATTAAGGGCATCATCAAAATCTTTCATCTTTGAATAACATTCCGATAATAGAATAACCTTCTGTAAAGTTATAAAAACATTTTCAGGTGTAAAAGTCCTGGTTTTAATTTTGTTTAACTCTTTTATAGCCTTCTTGTACTTCCCCTCTTTGAAATAAAATTTCCCTTTTAACCAATGATATACCTCGGGTGTTTTCAAACATTCCAATAATGGCTTACAATTTTTTAACATACCGAGTTCAAGGTAAGAGTTTATCCTGTACATTAAATACAACTCATTGTTTTCAAGTTTCCCTTTGTATCTATCAAGTAAAAAAATTATCTCCCTGAACCTTCCTTCCTTTGCAAGAAGATCAAGGTAAGAATTCAATGCCTGATAATTAAAATGCTCTGAAAGAGACTTTCTAAAATACTGTTCTGCAAGTTTGTACTTCCCCAATTTTTTATAAGCCTTTCCAATGATCTGTAAGATGATTGGACCATTAAAATTTCTTCCAAGGTTTATAACAGCATTGTACATCTTGAAATTGAAAAATGCACTCAAAACAAACTCAATCCTTTTATTCAATTTATACGGTGCAAACGAGTTTAAAAACATTTTGATTGCTTTTCTGTACTCTCCAACAATCATATACCTTCTCCCGATCTCAAGGCAAAGATCTTTATTAGATGGAAATCTTTTATAATTTAATTTCAAATAATAAAATGGAGAAGTATATCTTGCATTTGAAACCTTTAATACAAACACAAAATTAAAAACAAGAATCACGGTAACAAGAAATACAACAAAATCTTTTTTTATAAATTTGAAAAAAAAGGAAAAGAAAGCAAGAAAAAAGAAAACCGATGCGACATAATTTCTGTGAAAAAAGGCAATGTACAGGGGGATTGTTGTACTTTCCAGAACATGAAACAAAAAGAAGGACACCACCCCAAAAGAAGCAAGTCTGTTTTTATTGAACAGAAAATAAGAAGAAAGAAACAGACCAAACAGGAAAAATGAAGAGAAAAAGGTTGAAAAAGGGTGAAACAGAGAAGTTGAAAGGGGAAAATCAAGATATAGAAAAATATCCGATGGTACCGGTACAACAAGGTTCTTTAGATAAAAAACAATAACCCTGCTCTCCGTTAACAACCTTTTAAAAGGGGTAAATCCCCTTAAAATTGCCCCAGGTAAAAAGTAATTTGAAGTAAAAACAACAAAGAAAAGAAACAGCAGAATTAGAAGTACATACAATTTTTTTATATCAATCTTTAAATTCCTAAACCAGACAAGATAAAACAAAAACAAAACAACAAACAGGATCCCATTTTCTTTTGAAAGAACTGAAAGAATTAGAAAAAATAGAGAAATGGCCATACGCCAGAAACCCTTTTTTTTACAAAATTCAATAAAAAACAAAAAAGAAACAAAACCAAAAAACATCATTAATTCTGTCATTCTCTGAACAATATAATTTACAGCAAGGCTGTTTACCGGACTCAAAGCCCATGCAAAAGTAACAAAAGACGACAATTTAAAATCGTTTCCACTTATTTTTAAAATAACAAAAAACACAAGTAAGGAATTAAGACAGTGCAAGATAAAATTTATTAACATATAGGACTTAAGGTGTTCAATACCATTTCCAAAAAAAAGGTAATTTAAATAAAAGGACAGATAAGAAACAGGTCTGAACCCACCGTGTTTGAAAAGCAAAACCCTCTTTACAGTTTCAAGATCAAAACTTTTGTTTGCAATAATTGCATTAAAGATATTGCTTATATCATCGTAATAAACCTGTGGGTGAAGTAACACATCAAAATAGGCAAACAGAAGCACCACAATAAGGAGCACAAAAAACAAAAAAGTCTTTTTTTTCATGGATTTTATTATATCCTATTTAAAGAAAAAAATGAATGAAGGAGTGAACATGAAAAAGAGGTCGTGGCCGGGAATTATAGTAATTTTCATAATTACAATACTAATATACTTACCATCCATAAATGGAGATTTTATTTTTGACGATTTCAAAAACATAGTTTACAACTATAGAATACTGATCAAAGACCTTTCCCCTGTTTCAATAATGCAGGTTTTGACCTGCACAAAAGGAGGGATAAGACCACTTGCACACCTCTCATTTGCTTTAAATTACCACTTTTTCGGCATTAATCCTTTATCCTTTCACATCGTTAACCTTATCTTTCACCTAATAAACTCTCTCCTCGTTTTTGTTTTAATAAAGATGCTATGGGAAAAATTTGAAGAAAAAGAAAAAAGCGAAATTGCAGGGTTATTTGCATTCCTTTTCTTTGCAACAGCAACCATTCAGACATCTGCGGTCTCTTACATAGTCCAAAGAATGGCACTTGGCATGACCCTGTTTTCTCTGCTTTCCATAATACTCTACCTTAAAAGAAAATATTTTTACTCTTTTGTTTGCATAATATTAGCACTTGGTTTTAAAGAGAATGCCATCCTTGTTATCCCAATCCTTTTCTTTTTATACTATGTTGAAAACGGGAAAAAAGCAAAAATTCTAACAGGAGGACTGATATTCTTTTCCGCATTAACCGTTCTCATTCTTTCCCCTTACGGATTTGATTTTTATACAAAGTTTCAAAACGGATTCAGACACAAGGGATTCACAATGTGGGAAAGGCTCATAACAGAGCCCCGGGTTGTTTTTCATTACCTTAGTCTGGTGTTCTTCCCCTATTACAAAAACTTTGTTTTAAATTACAATTACCACATATCAAAAAGCCTGTTTGTCCCTTTGACCACATCAATATCAATACTTGGAATTATTTTTCTTATCATTTTCACAATTTATTGCAAAAAACCATTTATCTCTTTTTTCACAGGTTTCTTTTTAATTGCTCTGAGCCTGGAAAACACCATAGTCCCACTTGATATAGCGTACGAACATAGAATGTACTTTCCCCTTGTGGCGTTAAGCGCACTTATCTCCTATGTTCTGATAAAGTCCCACGATAGAAAAACAATTGTATCTCTTATCATACTTTTAATCGGGCTAAACATTGTTAACACATATTTAAGAAACAGAGAGTACAAAGATTACATTACCATACTGAAACAGGATATCAGTCATTACCCCAACAATATAAGGGCACTTTATAACCTTCACAGTATGTTATTAAAAACAGGAAGGAAAAAAGAGGCCATCAAGTATTTGAAAAAATGTCTCGAACTGAACCCCGAAGTTTACAATGTTTACGCATCCTATGCTGATTTTTTGTCTGTGACATCGATTGACAGGGCGATAAATTTTCTTAAAAATGTACTTAAAGAAAACAAAAAAATTGACAAACCCCACCTGATTATGTGGAAAATAGCAAAACTTTACGAAAAAAAGAAAGAAAGCAAAAAGGCATTGAAGTGGTATTCAAAAGCAATGCAAACATTCCCGGGATCAATAAAAATAAGAAGGGATTTCGGGTTGTTTTTGTTTAACAATGGTAATTATTACTATGGCTATTTAAATATGGCAAAGGCATACGAACTGGACAATTACAACCCATTAACAGTTTATTATCTCGCAAAAATGACAGAGATATTGAAGATGAAAGACAAATACAACTTTTTCTCCAATTTCTACAAACAACTTTACCAAAAAGGAAGGTATTACAATCTGCCTGAACCAGACTTCAACTAAACCTGAGGCAAAAATGTGTTTAAAAGGGCAAAGGTTTTTTCCTTTATCTCATCAAGGTCCTTTTCTGTGAACCCCTCAAACCTCAAAACAAGGACTGGTTGAGTGTTTGATGCCCTTATCAGACCCCACCCATTGACAAATTCAAGTCTGACACCGTCAACAGTAATAACCTTTTCAAGCCCATCGATTTTGTACTCTCCCTTTAAAAGCGCATTTTGAATAGCCTCAATAACCCTGAACTTTTTGCTGTCAGGGCAATCCACCTTTATTTCAGGCGATGAAACAGTTGCAGGCAAAGAGGAGAAAATTTCAGAAAGAGGTTTTCCCTCCCTGTTTAAAATCTCAATAAGCCTTACCCCCGCATATATGGCATCGTCGTATCCAAAGTACCTGTCTGCAAAAAACATGTGTCCGCTCATCTCCCCTGCAAAAACAGCGTTCAACTCCTTCATCTTCTTCTTTATGAGAGAGTGCCCGGTCCTGTACATAATTGCCTTTCCACCTGCTTTTGTAACCTCTGAATAAAAAATTTGAGAGCACTTTACCTCCCCTATGAAAATCCCTTCGCCCCTTTCTTTTAAGATAGAAAGTGCAAAAATGGTTAAAAGCATATCTCCCCAGATCACCCTGCCCATGTCATCAACAACGCCAATCCTGTCTCCGTCCCCATCAAATGCTATCCCCAGATCAGCACCTGTCTGAGTTACCTTTTCGATAAGGTCCTTCATATTATCAAGTATGGTTGGGTCCGGGTGATGGTTTGGGAACCGTGAATCAACATCACAGTACAATTCAATAACCTCACAACCTATGGATTTAAAAACATCAGGAGCAACAATCCCTGCAATCCCATTTCCCGCATCAAGCACCACTTTTAAACCTCGACCTGGGTTATCAGGAAAATTCTCAATAAAAAAATCTTTGTAAGATGAAAGGATATCAACTTCCTTGTTTTCCAAAGGTACTTCTTCAAAAAAGTTTTTATACTCTCCACTTTCAATTATCTTCAAAATCTCCTGGATCTCATCAGGCATCAATGACTCACAACCTATAAGCGGCTTAAACCCATTGTACTCAGGAGGATTATGGGATGCAGTAATCTGACATGCACCATCGACTTCAAGAGTATGTGTGCCAAAGTACAAAACCGGGGTTGGGACAAGACCACAATCAATTACAGAAATTCCAAGTTGATTTAATGAACTTTTAAAAATGCTTTTAAAACGGGGAGTGGATTCCCTCGCGTCGCCGCCAAGTAATATCTTTAACCTCTTTCCTTCAATCCTCTTTTTCAATATGGATCCAAATCCAAGAGCAATTAATTTCACTGTTTCGTCTGTTAAATCCCTTCCAACCACACCCCTTATATCGTACTTCCTGAAAATATCTTTATTGACCATACTTTACTCCCGCATTTTTCTTTTTCACTTTAATTATAATAGATTTATCTTCAACACTTAAAAAAAAAAGCCCCGATAAAAATCGGGGCTTAAAATCCGTAATCCTTTTTTTGCCTTTAGAACCTGTACTTCAAACCTAACTGGAAGGTTCTCGGTGTGTAAGTTGAATGATTGAGTGTTCCAAAGTATGGTGTACCATACCTTGTATTCGTCGTCCATCTGTTTGCTCTGTCAAACACATTGAAGCAATCAATCATGAATTCAAGAGTCTGACCTTTCCAGACCTTAAATACCTTGGAGAGTTTGAGGTCTGTCTGAGCAAAGTTAGGTTGTCTTCTTGTATTCCTTCTTTCAACCACACCATCAATACATGGTCTGTCGTTTCTGTAATAATCGCCATTGTCATCATGTCCTGTGTAAGCGGTCCATGGTCTTCCAGTGTAAAATCTGTGGTAACCGGAAAGTTTGATTCCCCAGCCAATGTCAACGGTAAATGCAAGTTTAAACATTCCTTTGTGATAATAATCACTTCTTCCCCAATCATCCATCAGGTTTGCAGGATTGCTTGGAAATGCCGAAGAAGATGATACACTTCTTTCATTTGTATCGTTGTCATAAGCACTTGTAATTGTATAAGAAGCAAACATTGACCATCTGTCCGCATACCTTTTTTCAATCCTGAAGGTAACAGAAGATGCCTTTGACTCAGCATCAGACTTAAACATAATTATCTGTCTGAAATCTCTGTTTGGTCTGTGCCTTGAATCCCAGAGAGGTCTTCCACAATCATCAGTATCCTGAACACCATCGTGATCAGCATCTTTTATACCAAGGTTTGCGTCAAGTTTTCTTTCAAAGTGGTATCCCCTTGTGTACTTGAGATCAATCCCGAATTTCCAGTTTTCATTGAGTTTTGCTTCATAAGAAAGTGATGATTTGAATGTATAAGGATTCTCATAATCAGGTGCAAACACGAAAACTGTTGGTGGCTTCTGGTTTTGAGGAGTGATCTCACTTGGATCAATCCTGTCTGTAAGGTCATGAGGGAAAAGTGGATCTCCAGGATAGAAGTCCATTCTAATAACATTTATACCGTTGGTAAGCATTGCATTTGCAACAAGGAGAGATGGTGTCCTTGAATAGAAATAACCTGCACCAAACCTGATCAACTGACTGCCATCTCCTTTAATGTCATAGGTTAAAGCAAATCTTGGAGCAATGTTGTCCGAATCGTCTGGAATCTGCTGGAGATTATAACCTGAACCTGTGTAACCTGTGTAAGCGGGAAGTGAAACATTTGTCAAAGCAGGGTTTGGATTAATCATATCATCGTAGTATTGAGCTTCCCATCTTAACCCAGCAGTCATAAACAATTTATCTGTTACCTGCCATTCGTCTTCCAGGTAAAGAGCATACTCATCTGAATTATAGTTTACTCTTCCATCTATATCGGAGAATGCCTGGGTGTACTTATAGAATTTTCTCGGATTTGTATTTGGATCACCATCTGCCCAGGCAATGAAATCGTAATAATTGCCATAGAAAGAGATTCTACCACCCTGATATCTGAAGAAATAATCATCATATTTGTAATGAGCATACCTGAAACCAGCCTTTATGGTGTGATCTCCAAGCATCCAGGTAAAATCGTCCATAATCTCAACAGTATCCTCATCCAGGCCATTTGGCAGGAAGTTGTTTTGACCAAATGTGGCATCGTAGTAACCGATAACAACTTCCATCATATCTGTGGTGTTTGCATACCTTGGCCTTTCTTCCCTTGCATACTGAACCCTCAAGTCATTGTACATATTCTCGTTAAGAACAGAGGTTAACTCCGTAACGATGGAGAGAGATTTATCCTTTTCAAGACCGTTGTTTGTAATACCACTTGTTCTGTACCTGTTTGTTCCGTTAATTGCTTCAAAATCCTGATAGTTAACACGGAATGTAAGATGATGGTCTTCGTTAATATTCCAGTCCAATTTGAGGAAGTAAACATCATTGTCCTCTGTTCCAGGCCACCATCCCTCATTAGCCTTGACAATGTCAGGGAACATCTGCCTGAACTTATCAATACCTGGCCCCGGTCTGAATTCTCTGTAGGTTGTGAGGTCTTTCCTCTGACCATCGTATGAAAAGAAGTAAAAGAGTTTGTCTTTGATAATAGGACCGGAGATGGTAAATCCAAACTGATCAAGATCGAAATCTGGAACCTGTCTCTTTGCAAGGTCTTTTATGTACTCATTTGGAGCGTAAGCACTCATCCATTCGTTTTTCCTCTTATACCACCATGCAGAACCTTTAAGTTCATTGGAACCAGACTTGGTAACAGCATTGATAATCAAACCTGACGCATCACCGTACTGAGCAGAGTAACCGTTCTGAATAACATTAAACTCTTTAATGGTTTCCTGAGAGAATGTAAAAGGAATCCTTGTTGAGCCTCTCTGCTCACCAAAGAATGTGGAGTTGTATCCTGCACCGTCAATCTGCAAATTGTTCATAATACCCCTTGTTCCTTCACCAGCAACCCTGTTACCAGCAGCCTCAACAACACCAGGGGTGAGCATAACAAAGTCTTTAAAGTCTCTTCCATTAACCGGTAATGTCTCAATGTACTGGTCATCAATCTTTGATTCAACATCAACCTTATTTACCTCAATTAAAGGTGCTTCAGCCGTAACAGTAATAGTTTCTTCAAGTTTTTCAGGTTTCAAAGTAATGTTCAAAGTAACAACATCTCCCAGCCTTAACACGAGGTTCTTTGCTGTGTACTTTGAAAAACCTGTTAATGTCGCTTCAACATTGTACTTTCCAAGTGGCATGTAAGGCGCCTGAAATCTTCCATCTTCATTTGTTACAACACTTCTTTTGTATCCGGTTTCTACATTGGTCAATAATACCTGAACTCCAGGCAATGGGGCACCGGTGTCATCAACAACTTTCCCCATAACGGTTGCCTTGGTGTTAACCTGTGCAAAAGCACCAAAACTGGTAAGCACAAGAAGCACCAAAGCAAACAGTGCTTTAAAAGATCTCATACCGTAACCTCCTTAAGATTTTTAAAAAACAAATTCCTCATAGTACTTGCAAGCTTTTGTCATCACCCTTAGGGCCCTATTCAACCTTGAATAAGGGGCATAGTTTGAATACAAATAAAAATAATTTTCAACTCTTCCCCTTAAACACTCCGGACACCATTTGTACAAACCGCTAATCATAACATGACAATGATAACAAACAGAAAAATCCTGTGTCAACATTAAAAAAGACTTCTTATTTCGTTGCGATGAGACCCTGACATTTTCAAAATCAAGTACCTTTACAATACTTTTAAAAGGAAAGTTGAAATACTTTAAAAACATTGTATTTATCTCAAACGCTTCATTAACTTCAAACCCTTCTTCTGAAAAAAAATCAGCGTTTTGAGAGTAATAAACCCCACCCTTTGAAATATCACCCCTTACCACCTTTGAAAAGTAATGGGGCTCAAACTTTAAATCAAGCCTTGCAAATCTGTACGATATGTCACTCTGGTCTGAATCACCCACCACAATATTCAACCTGTGTTTTTCCGCAACATCTCTAACAGCATCATTAATCATAGACATAATCTTTTCAGCCAGGTCAACATCCTTTTTATCGGGTTTTTCTTTCTTATTTAAGAGTAATACAGCCTCTCTCAATCCACATACAGAAATAACATTGGTTAAAGAAAAGGGGTTTAATCCTGTTGCTTTTAAAAACAACAACAGATTTTCCCCTCTTTTAGCAAGTATTTTTTCAATTACAACATTCTTTTTTGAAAAAAGTCTTGATGCGCTTTCAACCAGTCTGATCAATTCTTTCTCAAAACCCTTTCCATTAACAATGGAGTGCACTGCAAGCGATGGTAGGTTTAATGTGATATTCTCCGATATAAACTGCTGATTCATCTCAAAACCATTGAAAAGAGAGATATTCCTCGAAGGTATATAAGCCACTCCCTCTGCCAGAACCTCTGACTTCAAGAAAAATCCATTCATGTAAATCTCTTTTGCAACATTTGACAATCTTCTGTCTTTTACATGTAAAAAAACAGGTTTTTTATTGATTAATGAATTTTCAAGTTCCACAATAAACTTTCCAAATATTTTAATGTTATCTTCCTCAAAATAGTAAAAAGCCTTTTCAAAACCTGTCAGGTATAAATTCTGATTTATAAAATCCGATAAAAGAACAGTGATCTTTAAAAGGTTTTCAAAGAAAACATCGATGCTATCAGGTTCTGGGATAAAAAGATTTTCCCCAATGTAAGAAAGATTCAAAAGATTGCCACAATCTATTATGGCACCATACAACTTTTCTATTCCAGCAATGCCGTTTATGTGAAACCGCCCCTCATAATGCATCTGTACATCCTTCTCAGGGAGTACACTTGATGTGGCAAACTGTCTTTTCACCGTTTTTGCAATATAATGGTCTGACATAAAAGGGGAAACAGGCAAGTGATTATCAACAGGGATAGGGCTAAAAACTATCTCTTTTACATCACTTGTTGATAACCCGAGTCTCCTCGTTTTTGAGAGGATGGTTGTGTATCCATGCTCAATAAGTTTCGAATTTACAAGTTCACGCAAAAGGGAAGAGGATACAATTTTCAAATCAGAGGAAAAAACCATCTCCTGTACTTCTTCTGCAATCCTCTCAGCAACATCAAAGGGAATTTTTGCCTCTTCAATTAAAATAGCAACAATCCTTGTCCTATCCCATGGCTCAATATCCTGTTCTCTGTTTTTTACAAATATGGTTTTATCTTCAAAGGAATCAAACAAGTTCTTGTTCATACAGTTTTTTTAACAAAGACACTCTTCAATTTACCCCAGATAGAGGTTTGCTCCTTTTTCTCTAATTCGGCAAGCCTTTCAAACAACTGCCTCATCTCCCTGCTCATCTTCTCCGGAGTTTTAACAACAGCCCTCAAAAAAAGTGAACCTCTCTTTTTTGAACCAACAATTGGAAAACCCTTCCCCTTTACCTCTATTAAATCACCTGATTGAATACCGGAGGGGATATTTACATTTATTTCCTCACCAAAAACCTTTATAGTAAAATCATCTCCCAAAGCAGCCTGAGAAAAGGTTAACGGGATCTCTATAAAAAGGTTCTCACCCTGCCTTGTGAATAATGGATCTTCCTTTATGCTAACAACAAGGTAAAGGTCTCCATTCTCTCCCCCGTTCAACCCGGATTCACCTTCGCCAGGAACCCTGATGGTATCCCCATCGTTAACTCCAGCAGGTATTGAAACCTTTATTCTCCTTCTTTTCAACATCCTTCCTCTGCCTCCACAGTATCTGCACGGCTTTGATATAACATAACCTGAACCACCACATCTTGAGCATGTTGTTCTCATGGTAAAAAATCCCTGTTGGTACACCACATTGCCCCTTCCCCCACAGGAAGGACAAATGGAATAATCTTCCTCTCTCTCATACCCTTTCCCCTTACATCTTTCACAGGTCTCATATTTTTCTATCTCAATCTCCTTTTTCACTCCTTTAAAACTCTCTTCAAGAGTAAGGGTTATCGAGTATTGCAGATCATTGCCTCTCGCTGGTGAGTACCTGTCTCTCTTTTCTCTCCTGTTTACCCCGAAAAACAGGTCAAAAATACTCCCGAAACCTCCAAAGAGGTCATCGAAATTTATTTCGTCAGAGTCAAAGCCTCCCATGTCATATCGCCTTCTTTTATCAGGGTCAGAAAGCACTGCATAAGCCTCGGATACCTCTTTAAACCTCTCCTCTGCATCAGGAGATGGATTTCGGTCAGGGTGATACTTCAAAGCCAGTTTTCTGTAAGCCTTCTTTATCTCTTCAAAAGAAGCATTCCTACTCACACCCAAAATAGCATAGTAATCTTTCATCTCCCCCTCTCAAAAGGTATTTAACCCAGATTTCCATAAAGAAGAAAATTGGAAAATTTGTTTGAAATCTGCTTTAAATCAGTAAGTATATCGTCAAGTACCTCAATATCATCGGTCTTTAGAGCACTTTTTGCAGAGTTAATCGCATCCCTTACACTCTCTTTAAAATCATCAGGTATTTGATTTTTAAATTGAGCATAGGACTTTTCAATGTTTGCAAGCAACCCCTCAATGGAGTTTTTCGTCATAATTATTCTCTTTATTCTTTGCTCTTCCTCCCTGTTTTTTTCAGCCTTGTCTATTATCTCCTGAATCTGTTTTTCAGACAAACCGCTGGAAGGCCTTATCTCCATACTTTGAGACTTTCCACTGTCAAGGTCAACCGCACTTACATTAACAATACCGTTTGCATCTATTTCAAAGGTTACCTCAATCCTTGGAACCCCTTTTGGAGCAGGGGGGATATCGACAAGTTCAAAGTATCCAAGAGAGATGTTATTTTTTGCAAGTTCACTCTCTCCCTGCAATACATGGATGGCAACCTTTGATTGATTGTGTGTTACAGTGGTAAATACCTGACTCGCCTTGGTGGGAATCGTACTTCCCCTCTCTATCAATTTTACAAAAAGCCCTCCTTTGGTTTCAACACCAAGCGATAAGGGGGTAATGTCTAACAGAACAATATCCTTTACATCACCTGAGATTATGCTTCCCTGCAAAGCGGCACCTATTGCCACAACCTCATCCGGGTTATTGTCCCTTCTTGGTTCTATACCAAAAAACTCTTTTACAGTTTCAATAATCAAAGGGGTTCTGGTTTGTCCACCTACAAGGAGCACATGGTCTATATCTTCCTTTTTTAAATTAGCAAGTTCAAGTGCCTCTTTACACGGTTCAAGGGTTTTCTCAACAAGGTCTTTTACCATCTCATTGAATTGCTGCCTCGATAATTTGGAGACAAAGTGTTTGGGTCCGGTATCGTCCGCTGCAATAAACGGAAGATTTATCTCCACCTCTTCTGTAACGGAAAGTTCACATTTCGCTTTCTCTGCTGCCTCTTTAAGCCTCTGCAATGCCATCTTGTCTTCGCTTAAATCTATCCCATTGGTTTTTTTGAAGGTATCTATAATCCAGTCCATTATCCTCTTATCAAAGTCATCACCACCTAAAAATGTGTTTCCGCTTGTTGAAAGTACCTCATAAACATCATCTGAAACATCAAGTATGGATATATCAAAGGTTCCACCGCCCAAATCATAAACAGCAACCTTCCCCTTTAAGTTGTTATCCCTGTAAGAAAGGGCTGCTGCTGTAGGCTCATTTATAATCCTTAAAACCTCTAAACCTGCAATTCTTCCGGCATCTTTGGTTGCCTGCCTTTGAGCGTCATTGAAGTAAGCCGGGACTGTGATTATTGCCTCATTAACCTCTTGACCTATGTACTCCTGTGCACTTTCTTTTAATGTTTTGAGGATAAACGCCGAGATCTCCTGGGGAGAGTACTTTTCTCCCCTTATCTCAACCCAGGCATCACCATTTTCTGCAGGTATCACTTTGTAAGGAAGGGTGTTTAACATTGATTGTACTTCAGGAGAATCAAACTTCCTCCCTATTAGCCTTTTTATCCCGTAAACTGTGTTTTCAGGATTTGTAATAGCCTGCCTTTTTGCAATATGTCCAACGAATATTTCCTTCCTGTCTGTAAAAGCGACCACAGATGGGGTTACCCTTGACCCCTCTTTATTGGGGACAAGTACCGGAGTGTTATTCTCAATAAAACAACAACAACTATTGGTGGTTCCAAGATCAATTCCAAGTATTACACTCATGCCTGTTCCTCACTTTCTCCCTGCTTACTATTTTCATCTGAAGAAACATTGTTCCCATTATCTCCTTCTTTTTCTTTGGGATTTATTGCAACCTTTACCTTGGCAGGGCGAAGTAATCTGTCTTTGAATTTGTATCCTTTTTGAAAAACCTCGGTTATAGTTCCATCTTTTACATCGTCCCTTATCTCTTTCATCATCGCTTCATGATAGAAAGGGTCAAAGGCGTGATTTAACGGATTTATCTCTTCAACTCCGGCGGAGGTTAAAATATCCTTTAAGTGTTTTTCAATCAATCTTACTCCTTCATAAAAAGAATGGAAGTCACTTCTATCTGGCTCAACAGCAACTGCTCTTTCAAAGTTGTCCACCACATCAAGGATTGAAAGAAGAAGGCTTGCGTTTCCATATTTTATCGCATCCTCTTTTTCCTTTCTGGTTCTCTTTTTTAGATTGTCAAAATCAGCCACCTTTCTTATGTAAGCATCTTTCAATCTGGCAAGTTCCTCTTTTAATTTAGAGATCTCTCTCTTTGCCTCTTCCAGTTGTTTTTGTAAAAGGCTTTCATCAGAAACTTCTTCAATACCTTTTTCCTCCACCCTATCTTTTACCTCAACATTCTCTTTCTTTCGCTTCTTTTTAGTCATATCCCTCTCCTTTATATGATTTATTGAATAAACATTCTCTCAACAATTGAATGTGTTATGCTTTTTACTATTCTTATGTTTTTTCTGTAGTCCATCCTTAATGGGCCAACAAGCCCCAATGCACCGACAGCCCCTCCAATAACTGAATAAGGAGAGATTATGAAACTAAAATTCTCAACCGGGAAATCGAGAGAAACACTTAATTCTCTGTCCAGAAGATTTGAAATTATCTCGTACAGGTATCTTTTTTGCTCAAGGTTTTCAACAAGATCCCTCAACACATCAATCTCTTTTATGTACTCCTTATTTAACAGGTTTGAAAGCCCTTTAATTATTATCCCGCCTTCTTTTTCACTATTATAGATCCTATCAATATTTTCATAAACAAGTTTTATAATCCTGTTTGCCTCATGGTTTATCTGAGAAATACCCTTTTTAAGTAATTCCAGCAATTTCTTTTTTATTTCAAATAATGTTAAGCCTGAAAAGTTACGATTCAGATAATTTGAGGCTGCCACAAGATCATGGTATGCAACAGGCCTGTCCACTTCAACTATTGATTCACGGTACATGTTGTTGGTTGCAACAAGCAATACCAGAATCTTCCTGTCTGAGAGGCTAACAAAATTGATCCTTTTTACCTTTGAATTCAAAAGGTCCGGAAATAAAACAAGGGAAAGCACACCTGTTTTCTTTTCAAGCAGTTCAGCCATTTCAAACAACATGGATGTTGTGTCCATTCTCCTGATAATTATTGAAGATGAATCTAAAATATCCCTGTTTTTTAAATTATTAAATTCATTTAAGAGGTTTTCAATATATATCCTAAACCCTTTTTTTGTTGGAATTCTTCCAGATGAGAGATGGGTCTTGGTTATCCATCCCTTTTTTTCCATATTCTTAAAGACATTTCTTATGGTGGCAGAAGACAGATTTTTCCCCTTTTCAAAATAACGGGTGGCGACAGAAGAAGATCCCACTGGTTGTCCAGTTTTTATATAATATTCAACAATGTAACTCAAAATTCTGAATTCTCTATCTCTCTGCAACATCTAACCTCAAAACAATTTTTTTTATTTTATCAAAATTTTATAAATGAAAAAAACATTTAAGAGAAAAATAAAAATTCCATTTTAAAAATTATAAAAAAAAACAAAATTGTCAACCTGTGATTGCATCGAAAAGTGCCGTTACTCTCCCCAGAACCTTGGCATACCGAACCACGGTTTAAATGTACCAAACTTTGAATAGATTGTTGCACCAAAAGAAGCGCTTAAAATAACTGTAAAAGCAAGAAACCCAAAAAGAGGAACAAATTTTAGTGCCTGATAGATGGAAAGACCAAGAAGCATTTTTACCGCATCAGAAACATTAAGTTTTAAAAACCCTGAAACACTATTTCCAAAGAAGTAAAAAATTGTCAGCACAGAAAAGAGATAAATTATTGAAAACAATAGAGAAATAACAAAGAAAAGCACTATTCCCACACCTATTTGTATTAAAGCAAAAGAGATTAGGCCCAAAAGAACAAAAATTATAAGGGAATAAAAACCAAAGAAAAAAAGTCTCATAAAATCATCTGCAAACTCAAAGGCATTCTCCTTCAATCTATCACCATAAAAGTAAAGTCCAAAGCCTATAGTGATTATCCAGAAAAGAGAGTTCAAGAAAAACCAGTACAACCTGTTTTTCCCAAACAATTCTCCTATGGTAACTATTTCACCCCCAACTTTTCCGTTTAGCAGTTCAACATTGCCCCCTATGGAAACACAATTTTTTGAGACCTCTCCTTTTATTTTTATACTTCCACCGATTACCGATACACTCCCCTCAATCACATTTAACACTTCAACATCCTGCCCTATAACCAGAATGTCTCCGTAAACTGGTTTTTTTATCACAACTTTGTGTGCAGGAAACATGTAAAGTCTGGTGCCTTTAGAGAATGAAAAAGAGGAGTAAAAAAAAGTTATAAGCAAAAATCCGATTGAAAACAAAATCCTTCTCATCTTACCTCTTTTGAAAAAGATTTTACAGATCTAACAAAAACAAAACTTAAAATCGAAAAAAGGAATAAATAAATCAACCAGTTAAACCTTCCGACTCCAAAGCAATTGTAAAGGCTTGCCGAAATAGTAAAAACAGCAAGACCAAAAGACTGTGCAAAATCACACAAACTTTTGGAAAGAAAATAAAATGAGGAAATGACTTTTGAGACCCCTATAAAATAAATGCCTATAAAAGAGAGTAAAAGAAAGATTGTAACAGCACTGCCATAAATATACCAGCCGATCAATTTTTTTCTGTACTCTCTCACCCTTTCCATTACAAGGTCTTTAAACACATCCGGAACTTTTACAGATGGTATAAGGTTTAAGTTATCTTCAACTTTTCTGTAAAGTTCAACCTCTCTTTTACAGTTCAGGCAATATTTCAGATGGTTTTCAAATAATACCTCTTTTTCTTCTGACAGAGTACCTTCAATATATCTTTCAAGCAATTTACAGACCTTATTCATAATTCACCCTCTAACATCTCTTTTAGTATTTTTCTCGCTCTAAAAATTCTGTTTTTAACAGTGCCGATAGGCAATCCAAGTATGGCAGAGATCTCTTCGTATTTCAATCCATCCACATGGTACATTATTATTACCTCTCTGTATTGAGGGTCAAGCATGGATACCGCTTTTTGCACAGCCAGCTGTATTCTCTTTCTCTCAAACTCTTCATCGGGCCTCAACCCAGAATCACTGTATTGAGGTTTCATGCTATCGTCATCTCCCTTCCCTTCCATGGACACTGTTTCTGGTCTCTTTTTTCTGATAAAATCAATGGTTCTGTTTCTCGCTATTCTAAAAAGCCATGTGGAAAAGGAATAATCACTTTTATAACTTCCTAAGGCTATGTAAGCCTTCAAAAAAACCTCCTGCGAAAGCTCAAGCGCATCCTGATAACTCCCTATCATTCTGAAAATATAATTTACGATCTGCTTTTCGTACCTTTTAACAAGAATACCAAAAGCCTCCGTATCTCCATTTAATACCCTCTCTATTACCTTTGCATCTCCACACATACAATATTTACGAACCAAAAACAAAAATGTTTACAACATTCTTAAATAGGTTTCTTTTAAAAGGCATGCGTCTTCCTGAAGGTTTGGGCTTTCACAGGTTAAAACCCCTTCCACATCGTAATCTTTTAAAACCCTCAGTATTTCCTCATACCTTAAATCAGAATCTCTTAAATTAACATGGTACTTTTCCCCTTTTTGCCCGTACTCTATCCCGGCCATGTGAATGTGCATGTGCTTTAGAGAATCCTCTCCACAGTATTGAATAACCTTCTTCAAGACAAACTCGGTTTCTTTTGCTGAATTGTACCTCCCGGCACTTCTTGCATGGAGATGAGCAAAATCAATACAGATAAAAATATTTTTCACCTCTTTTGATAGCCTTAAAATTTCGGTCACATCCCCAAACTGTGTGGGTTTGCCAGTGGTTTCAATGGCAATCTGGGGGACATCAACCTCATACTGCAGATCCTCCACAATCTCTTCAAGAGAGTTTTTAATATTCAAGTAAACCTTTTCTGGAGGCATACCAAGGTAAAAACCGGCATGAAAGGTAATACTCACCGCATTCATATACTTTCCTGCAAGAACAGTTTTTATTACCCTTTCCTTGCTTGCCTCTCTCTTTTCCTCTTCCTTTGCATTTAGGTTTATGTAATAAGGGCCATGGCATGTTAAAACAAGCCCGCTTTCTTTTGCAAGTTCTCCTATTTTTTCAGCCCTTTCCCTTTTCATTCTCACCCCGTGGACAAACTCAACTTCCAGAGAGTCAAGCCCTAATCTTTTCAATATTTCAAACCCCTGCTCATAGGACTTTGCCCCATGAGGTAATCCTGCTGTTCCAAACTTAAGCATAATCAATCCCTTCCACTCCTTAAAAGAGAGTTCAATTTTTTCATAAATTCTTCTGGCAGTTTTGCCTTTTTTAAATCTCTCCCAACAACAATATGTTTTGTATAACCCTTTAATACAACCTCATTTTTTTGATTATAAACAACATAATTAAACTTCATATAAATCTTATTAAACTTTTGGATTGAAACTTTTATTAAAATCAACTCATCAAACAGGACAGGCTCTAAAAATCTTCCATTGATCTCCGCAACTGCAAGGTTAAACCCGGCATCCTCTATAAGTTTGTAATTCAACCCCAGATTCCTGAAAAATTCAATCCTTGCATCCTCAAACCATTTAACAAACGACGAATGGTGAACAACACCCATTTTATCTGTTTCGTAAAATCTTACCCTATGCTTATGAAAAAACATAACCCCTCCATGAGTATATATGTTATCAGATTTCTGTTTCATGTTAGACAAAATCATGGCACAATATTTGCAGGTAAATCTTTAAGGAACCCATAGGGAGTGGGTACCAATTACAATCCCATCTTTGAAAAGCCACCAATTAAGAGCTCACCAATCAATCAGCACATCAAAACAAAGCCAATCAAACAAAAACCCACTCCCTATTTTTTTCAGAAAATAAAAAAGGGGGCATATAGCCCCCGAAAAATAAGAGGAGATTGGAGAGAGAGAAATTAATTTCTCAATGGTTTACCGGTTTTAAGCATGTGTGCAATTCTTTCCTGTGTTTTTGGCTGTGCACACAACTCAACAAAAGCCTCTCTTTCAAGCTCAAGAAGCCTGTCTTCCGATACATAGGTTCCTTCTGGCACCTGACCGCCTGAAAGAACATTTGCAATTTTAGAGGCAATAAATGCATCATACTCAGATATCCACCCAGCATCCTTCATATTTTGAACAGCAAGCATCATTGCAGCGTACCCTGTTTTTCCTGCAACCTTAACTTTTTCTTTTGCCCTTCTTGGTTTAAACCCTTCCCTTACCATTGAAAGAGCAGCCTGTTTGGCGTAGTAAATCACAGAATCTCCGTTCATTACCATTAAATCGCAAGGTCTCATAAAACCAAACTCTTTTGCTTCCATTGCACTTGTCGCAACCTTTGCCATTGCGATCAATTCAAACACCTTCTGAGTTGCTGTAAGAAGATCGACATTCACCCTATTGTCGTTAATTGTCCTGATCAACATCTCCTTAGTACCGCCGCCGGCAGGAAGCAAGCCAACTCCAACCTCAACAAGGCCTATATAGGTTTCAGCATTGAAGACAGCCCTGCCACCGTGGATTGTTGTCTCACAGGCTCCTCCAAGTGTAAGTCCGTAAGGTGCGACAACAGTCGGTTTCTCGCAGTACTTAAGCCTCATTGTCATTTCCTGAAACTTCCTTGTAACCTCTTCAATCATCCACCACTGCCCTTCCTCTGCAAGCTGGAGAAGCATAAAGATGTTTGCGCCAGCCCCAAAGTGCTGTCCCTGTGAACCAACAACAAGGGCTTCGTACTTATCAGCCTCAACAAGGTCGCATGCCTTGTTCATCATTTCAATTATTTTGTCATCAATTGCATTCATCTTTGTATGCCATTCACAGCAGATAACACCGTCTCCAAGGTCAACAATTGATGCAGATTCATTCTCGTCAACAACATTGCCAAGGCTCTTATTTTTTTCAAGGAGGATAACATTGTACCTGACAGGAACCTTTTCATAATCGCCTTTTTCAAAGTCAAAGTAATATTTGTCCCCATCAATTACCTTGTAGAATGTTTTACCCTTTTCAAGGAGTTTGTTTATCTTCTCCGGTACTTCAAAGCCTTCTGCCTTCATTCTTTCAACAGACTCCTTAACTCCAATTGCATCCCATATTTCAAACGGACCAAGCTCCCAGTTGAATCCCCATTTTATAGCATTGTCAATGTTGTAAATTGTGTCTGTTATTTCACCAAGCCTGTTTAAGGAGTAAATAAGGGTGTAGGCTGTGTTTCTCCATGCAAACTTCCCGCCTAAATCATCTGTGTTAACAACAGCCTTTATTCTTTCCCCGGGGTCAGAAATCTCTTTCGCCTTCTTTATTGACTTCCAGTCAGGCTTTTCAACCGGCCTGTATTCAAGTGTCTCAAGGTCAAGGACAAGTTTTCCTTTCTTTTTGTCTTTTGAATAAAAACCGGCCTTTGTCTTCCTTCCAAGCAAGCCCTTTTCAATCATCTTATCCACAACTTCCGGAAGCTTGAAAGTGTCTCTCATTTCATCGTCTTTTAAAGCATTGTATGAGTTCACAACAACATGCTTCAATGTGTCAAGCCCGACAAGGTCTGCTGTTCCAAACACTGCAGAGCCTGCCCTTGCCATAGCCTTGCCCAGTACTGCATCAACCTCTTCAATTCTAAGCCCCATCTCTTTCATAAGGTGTATAGCATTCATCATTGAGAAAACACCTATTCTGTTTCCGACAAAGTTGGGGGTATCTTTCCCTAAAACAACACCTTTACCTAAAACATTCTCCCCAAAGTCTTTCATAAACTCGATAATTTCAGGGTCAGTTAATTCGCCGGGGATAATTTCAAGGAGTTTAAGGTACCTTACCGGATTGAAAAAGTGAGTTACCAGAAACCTTTTCTTCAGGCCTTCATCAAAATCTTCACTCATAAGCTTTATTGGAATACCAGATGTGTTTGATGAAAGAATTGCATCATCTTTAAGGTATG
>Ga0256833_1000185_pt1 | contig 49470 bp, 47 predicted proteins | sample 356284metaG_FD_190535 | JGI IMG/M metagenome (GOLD analysis project Ga0256833, IMG submission 190535) | Hydrothermal vent microbial communities from Mid Atlantic Ridge, Atlantic Ocean - 356-284 | ecosystem: Environmental > Aquatic > Marine > Hydrothermal vents | place: Atlantic Ocean: Mid... | reverse complement strand
CGCGCGGCGAGGAGATAGACGGCCTGCTCGACCTTTCACGCGAGTTCGCCGCCGACGTAATAGTGGTCGGCTCCAAGGCCAAGAGCAGCCACTGGACGCGCCTGGGGCGCAACGTCGTGGGGCTGCTCTACGCTTCCGAAATACCTCTCTTGGTGGTGCCCGAAGCCGTAGGCCTCTAGCACGGGCGAAAAAGATTAAAATAGCGTATGCGACGCCACAGCACGCCGTGGTTCATCACCCTGTCCACGTACTGGTTCGCCACCAGCTTCAAGTGGTTCCTAGTGCTACTGGTGTTGTTGCCGGCGCGGGTGGCCCAGCTGGTGGACCCCGCCGAAAAAGCCACCAAGCTGGGGCTGCTCTTCGGCGTCGGCGCGATCATGGCCTTCGTAGGGCCCCCCGTCTTCGGATACATCTCCGACCGCTTCCCAACCCGCTGGGGCAAGCGCCTGCCCTACCTGGCCGCCGGCTCGCTACTCACCGCCGCCGCCTTGCTGTGGATGGCCTTTACTAGCAGCTACTGGAGCCTCTTCGCCGCCTACCTGCTCCTGCAGCTGGCCGATGACCTGGGCACCGGCCCCTACTCGGCGCTAATCCCCGACCTGGTGGCTCAGGAACACCGCGGCGCCGCCTCAGGATGGATGGGAGCTCTACAGGTAGGCGCTCAGATAGCCGCGGGCGCCGCGGGATTTTTGCTGCGGAGCCTGCCCTCCTTGTTCGTTCTGACCGCGCTGCTCAACCTGGCGGCGGCCGCCTGGACCCTGTTGTTCATCAGCGAACCGGCCGGCGCTGCGCCCCGCCGCGAGGGCTTTTGGGAGAGCATGGCGGCCCCCTGGCAAAACCCGGACTTCCGCTGGGTCTGGGCTACGCGCTTTTTGGTGATGTTCGGCCAGTACGTGGTGCAGACCTACCTGCAGTACTACCTGGCCGACGTGGTCAGGGTCTTTAGCTTCGCGGGGCGCCGCCTAGCCACGCAGGCTTTCCAAGCCGTGGCCCTGCTAGGCCTGGTGATATCGCTCGGCGGCGCTCTCAGCTCGGTACCCGCCGGCCGCTGGTCGGACCAAGTGGGCCGCAAGCTGCCGATATACGTTTCCGGCGTCACCATGGCGCTCGTCATTTTGCCGCTGATACTCTTCCCCGACTACCAGATCCTGGTTTTTATCGCTCTGGTTTTTGGCATGGGTTACGGCGCTTACGTCGCCGTAGACTGGGCTCTGGCTACGGACGTGCTAAAGAGCCCGGACGCCTACGCCACCGACATGGGCATCTGGCAGACCTCGATAGTCATCCCGCAAATTATTGCGGGGATGATGGGGGGATTGGTAGATTTATTGAACCGCACCAGGGCGGGATCGGGCTACACCGTGCTGTTCATGGTAGCCGCTGCGGGATTTTTGCTCGGCGCCTTTTTCGTACGCAACATCCGGGACGTTCGCTAGCTTGAATATAGATGCGCAATCCGGGTAGCATTGAAGGCGTGCTGTAGGAAAGGAGGAATCCAGTGCAAGCACTTCTACGCATCGCCAGGGCCATTGACGTTCTCAATGAGTTCATGGGCAAGATGGTCTCCTGGCTGACGCTGGCTATGATATTAATAGGAGTTTATAACGCCGTAACGCGCAAGCTGGCGCAGACCATCGGCGTGGACTTGAGCTCTAACACTTATATAGAACTGCAGTGGTACATGTTCGCCTTGGTCTTTTTGTGGGGCGCCGCCTACACCCTCAGGCACGACGCTCACGTGAGAGTAGACGTCATCTATTCACGCCTTTCCCCCCGCGGCAAAGCCTGGGTTGACGTTTTTGGCATAATCTTGTTTTTGCTGCCGTTCACCGCAATCGTGCTGTACACCTCGTTCCCCATCGTCTACGATTCGTGGAAGATACGCGAGATATCCCCTGACCCGGGCGGCCTGCCGCGCTACCCTATCAAAGCCGCTCTAATCGTCGCGTTCGCGCTGCTCTTCCTGCAGGGTATTAGCGAATTGATAAAGAAGATCGCCGTTATCAAAGGAATAGAAGACGAATCGCTGGTAGAAGAAAAGGAGGACCTGGCGTTATGAATCCCGATCTGCTGGGCCCCCTGATGTTCGTCGGCGCTTTCATATTCATCTTCACCGGCTTTCCGGTGGCCTTTTCTTTGGCCGGCACCTCGCTGGTCTTCATGCTCATAGGCATGTCGCAGGGGATGATGAGTTTCAACTTGATGTCGGCTCTGCCCGAGCGCATATTCGCCATCTACGAAAACTACACCCTGCTGGCCGTACCCTTCTTCATATTCATGGGAACGATGCTGGAGCGTTCCGGCCTGGCCGAGAATCTGCTCAAGACCATGGGCATCCTCTTCGGCCCCTTGCGCGGCGGCTTGGCCATCTCGGTGGTGGTGGTGGGCGCCCTGCTGGCGGCCGCGACCGGTGTGGTGGGCGCGACGGTGGTGGCGATGGGCCTCATCAGCCTGCCGGTAATGCTGCGCTACGGCTATTCGAAAGAGCTGGCCACGGGGGTGATAGCCGCCTCCGGCACCCTGGGGCAGGTAATACCGCCATCGATCGTTTTGATCGTGCTGGCCGACCAGCTGGGCGTCTCGGTGGGCGATCTATTCGTAGGCTCGTTCATTCCCGGAGTAAGCCTGGCGCTGATGTATATTATCTACGTCATTATCGTTGCGATATTCAGTCCCAAGTCAGCACCGGCGCTACCCCTGGAAGAACGCGACATGGGCGGCTGGCTGCTCTTCAAAGAGGTCATGCTGGTGATGATGCCGCCGCTGGTGCTCATTCTGCTGGTGCTCGGTAGTATTTTTGCCGGATGGGCCACCCCCACCGAGGCGGGCGCCTTCGGCGGCCTGGGAGCGATTCTGCTGGCCTTCATCTACGGCAAATTCTCCCTCAAGGCGCTGCTGGAAACCATGGACAGCACCGCCAAGCTGACCAGCATGGTAATGCTCATCCTCATCGGTTCGCGCGCCTTCTCGCTGGTCTTCCGCGGCCTCTACGGCGACATCTGGGTTACCGACATGCTCATGAATCTGCCCGGCGGCTGGGTGGGATTTTTGTTCGTGGTCAACCTGATAATCTTCATCCTGGGCTTCTTCATCGATTTCTTCGAGATCGCCTTCATCATCATCCCGCTGGTCGCCGGACCGGCGGCTACCCTGCTGGCGCCCCTCTTCCCCAACGCCGCAGAGCCAGCGCGGCTGGCGCTTGTCTGGTTCGGCATCATGATCGGGATGAACCTGCAGACCTCCTTCCTGACACCGCCTTTCGGCTTTTCTCTCTTCTATCTGCGCGGCGTCTCTCCGCCGGAGGTCACCACCATGCACATCTACCGCGGCGCGGTGCCTTTTATAATTATCCAGGTGATCGGTTTGGTGCTGATGATCGTCTTCCCGGAGATCGCCACCTGGCTGTTGGGGGTCGCCTCTTCCGGTTACTAAAACCCGCTCTCAGGTAAAAAGAACCCCCGGCGCACGCCGGGGGTTGACCGTTCAGGCTCGAGCCTAGGAGTGCGCAGCGACGAACTGCAGGTAAGCGGACTCGGCGGTGCCGTACCAGCGATAGATGTCCTTGCGGAAGGCCTTCCAGTCGGCGTAGACCTTCTTGTAGAAGGCGTCTTTGGCGGCCTGCTCCTCGTAAAGCTCGAAAGACATTTTTTGCGCGGCGCTCATGATGTCGTTGGAGAAGCGGCGCAGCTTGACGCCCTTGGAGAGCAGGCGCTTGAAGGCGGGCGGGTTCTTGAAGTCGTAGTCCACCATCATCTGCTGGTTGGCCTGCGCCGCGGCGGTCTTGTAGATCTGCTGGTACTCCTTGGGCAGGGCGTTCCAGGCCTTGAGGTTGACGAAGGTGTGCAGCGTGGGGCCCGGCTCCCACCAACCGGGGTAGTAGTAGTACTTGGCTACTTTGTAAAAACCGAGCTTTTCGTCGTCGTAGGGGCCGACCCACTCGGTGGCGTCAATGGCGCCGCGCTCCAGAGCGGGGAAGATGTCGCCGCCGGCGAGAACCTGTACGGTCACGCCCAGGCGCGACATTACCTTGCCGCCCAGGCCGGGGATGCGCATCTTGAGGCCCTTGAGGTCGGAAGCGCTGTTGATCTCCTTGCGGAACCAGCCGCCCATCTGCACGCCGGTGTTGCCGGCGGGGAAGCCGATCATGTTGAAATCGGCGAACATCTCATTGAGCATCTTGTTGCCGTTGCCGTCGTAGAGCCAGGCGTTCTGCTGGCGGAAGTTGAGGCCGAAGGGCAGAGCGGTGGCGAAGGCGAAGGCCGGGTTCTTGCCGATGTAGTAGTAGCCGGCGGTATGGCCCGCCTGTACGGTGCCCTGCTGCACCGCGTCCACCACCTTGAGCCCGGAAACGATCTCGCCGGCGGCGTAGACGCGGATATCGAACTTGCCGTCGGTCATCGCTTTGACGCGGTCGGCGATGGTCTGCGCCCCGCCAAATATCGTATCGAGCGACTTGGGCCAGCTGGTGGTCATGCGCCAGCGCACCCTCTTACTGGTCTGAGCGAATACCGGGCCGAAAACGCTGCTCGCAGCAACGCCAACGGCTGCCTTCTTCATAAAATCACGACGCTTCATCTAGAAACCTCCTTTATGTGCAACTCACGTTACGGCTTGATTATATGCGGCTAGATGCATATCACGCAAGGGGAGCGCAGCGTGAGAAGACCGCACTAGTACGTAGAAATGTAAAAGTAGGTCTGCGCCACGTCGCGCACGCTGGCGTAGCTTTGATTGAAGTAGAGCCGCAGCCTTTCCTTGAAGCCGTCGTTGCTGTATACACCCTGAAACCTGACGCCGCTAGGCCGGGTATCCGTGAAAACGGCTTTGACTATCTGGCGGCCCGTAGGGTAGTCAACGACGTAGCGGTGACGCATCTGCGCCAGCGGCAGCACGTAGGTGCCCGCAGCCAGATAAACGCCGTGCTCGAACTCGTAGCTGCGACCGTCGGGATCGATGGCCACCAGGCTCAGGTAACCGCTGCGTTGCAGGGTGATGATGAACCTGACCTCTTCGCCGACGCGGTAGCTGGCGCCGACGCCGCGGTCCGGCTCGAAACGGCTGATGACGGGGCTATATGACCCGCTGACGCCCAGCGAAACGTCTGCGGGAGTGACCACCACCCGACAGGCGCTCAGCAAGACAAGCAACGATACGGTAAACAGTAGTTTTTTCATCTCGCCTCCTGTCTAAGTGTATTTGACGAGGCGGCGCTAAAAGTAAAAGCAAGATTAAGGATAGCTCAAGGGTTACAGCAGCGGCGACCGCGCTACCGGAGCAAAACGGCGGCGATGCACCTCTGCCGGGCCGTAGCGCCGCAGCGCTTGCAGGTGGCGGGCCGTCCCGTAACCCTTGTGAGCGGCAAAGCCGTACTGCGGGTAGAGTTTATCGAGCCCGATCATTATGCGGTCGCGCACCACCTTGGCCAGGATGGAAGCGGCGGCCACGCTGGGGCTATTGTCTTCGGCTCGAGGCGGAGAAAGCAGCGGCGTATCCAGACTGAGAAATAGATAGTCGGTAATTACCGCTTGCGGACGCAGCCTCAGCCGGTCCAGGGCTGTATAAGCGGCACGGTGAGTGGCTTTGAGCACCCCAAGCCGGTCTATCTCGGCGGCGCTGGTCGCGGCTACCGCCCAGGCCAGCGCCGTCTGCAGAATGTGATCCAGCAGAATCTCGCGCTGGCGCGGGCTCAGTTTTTTAGAGTCGCGGTAAGGGTACCTGCCGCGCGGCAACACCACCGCGGCCACGACCAAGGGCCCCGCCAGCGCACCGCGGCCCGCCTCGTCCACCCCCGCCACCAGCAGGCCGTCTCGCCAAAAAGGGTTCTCCAGCAAGGCTACTCCTCGGCGCGCAAGGCGGCGATTATCTCTGCAGGCTCGTCTACCAGTCGCAGCAGTTTTTCATCGCCGGCGGAAATTGCCTTTTGCGCCAGCAAAGAGTCGTGGATCCAGCGTTCCAGCCCCTGCCAGTAGGCGCGGTCCATGGCGAAGAGGGGAAACTCGTGCACCTTGCCGGTCTGCAGCAGCACGAGCACCTCGCTGAGCTCGTCCAGGGTGCCGAAGCCGCCGGGCATGACGACGAAGCCGACGGCGTAGCGCACGAACATCACCTTGCGTACGAAGAAGTAACGGAAGAGCAGGCTGTGCGTCTGGTAGTGATTGGGACGCTGCTCGTGGGGCAGCTCGATATTTAACCCCACGGAAACGCCACCCGCTTCGAAAGCCCCTTTGTTAACTGCCTCCATTATCCCCGGGCCGCCGCCGGTGACGACGCCGAAGCCAGCCTGAGCCAGTTCACGGCCCAGCCGCTGCGCCTCCGCGTAGGCGGCCGTTTCAGGGCCAAAACGGGCGGAGCCGAAAACGGAGACCAGCGGCACATCTATTGCCGATAGGGTCTCAAAGCCGTCCACGAACTCCGCCAGTATCCTGAAAAGGCGCCAGGAATCGGTGTAGTGAAGCCGGTCTATTATGCCTTTCTCGTTAGCCATGCTCCCAGTGTAGGCCAGGATACACAAGAAAGGTGGCGCTACGCGTAAAAAGAGTCATGGAACTAGCAATCGTAATTCTCGCCGATACCGAGAGCCATGGCGACCTGGGCCGCCTGGCCAACGGCCTGGAAAGCGCCAGCGACGCGGCGGCGCACGGCGCCGCGGTCGAGGTCATCTTCGACGGCGCCGCCACGCGCTGGCTGCCGCTACTGGCGAAAGCGGGGCACAAGTACCACGCCCGCCTGGAAGAGCTGAGGCCACAGGTTATCGCCTGCGCCTACTGCGCCCGCGCCTTTGGAGTGCACGAGGAAATCGCCTCCCTGGGCATAAAGCTGGCCGACGATTCGCGCGGTCACCCTAGCCTTTACCAGCGTCTCAGCAGGGGCGTTAAGGTGTTGACTTTCTAGGATTCAGGGGGCCTTGCTGGTCCACTGTTGATATAGGAAGTTGTCGAGGTAGAGCTGGAAATGGGCGTCGCCCTTGACCTTTACGCTGCCCTGCAGACTGGTGCCCACGGGCGCAAAGGTGTCTATTGGCGTACGTTCGCCGCTGTCGTCTTTTACCACCAAGCGGACGTGTACGGTGGCGCTGTTACTCTGCTTGGGCAGGGCTACCTTGATGGGAACTACACGCTCGCCGGCGGCCAGACTGACGCTCGGCGGCGTTTGCGGCGGCGCGGTCTGGGGGGATTCGTCGCTCGCGGGTTGTTCGGGCTGAGGCTGGGGCTCGAGCAGGTTGTTTTCGGGCAGCAGGACCTCGGCCTTGGTAGCCAAGGTGAGAGTCACCGGGCTGCCCGCCGCCAGATCTACACCGGGCGGCGGAGACTGCGCGATCACCGTGCCGTTGGGCTCTGGCGAAGGCTCTTGCTTTACCTCGCCCAGCCGCAACTCGGCCACCGAAATCAAGTACTTGGCCTGGTCCAGACTGAGGCCTTTGAGGTCGGGCAGCATGGTATTGCGCGGCGGTTGCCCCTGGGAAACCAGCAGCTTGACTCCCGAGCCCGCCGGTAGCGGCGCCGCTACCGGCGGGGCGCTGGCGATGACCGTGTCGGCCGGTTTGTTGCTAAAAGCCGAGCCGCTACCCGCCGGCAGATATCCCGAGTCGAGCAGCTGCTGCTGCGCCTTTTCCAGGGGCTGACCAACCACGTTGGGAACCCGACCCTCCTTAGGGCGGTTGAGCAGCAGTTCCAGACGCCTCCCCGGTTTTACCCTGGCGCCCGGGTCAGGATTTTGCTCGACGATGACGTCGCGCGGCTTCTTTGGCTCGCTAATCTCGCTAAAGACCACGTTGAGACCGCTAGAGCGCAGCTTCTGCACCGCCTCGCGCGGCGAAAGGCCGCGCAGATCCGGCAGAACGTACACGGGAGGATTGAGGTAACGGTATCCCGCCGCCAGCAACAGCAAAATACCGACTGCGGCGAAGAGCAAGCCCGGCAGCCAGGAGTGCGCAGAAAGGCCGCGGCGGGCTTTGGCCCTGGGTGCGTTGCGTATAAAACGCCCCCCTAGACGCGCCGCCTCTTCTTCCGCGTGCTCGGCCAGAGGGTCCAGATCCGCCACCTCAAGGCCTCTCTCGCCGTAGCGTATGTCCAAATCCGGCAGCGCGTAGCCGAGCGGCAGCAACGACGCCAGCACCCTCCCCACTTCCTGAACGACTTTTCTACCCTTGGCGGGCAGGGCCGAGGGTGCGCTCAGCGAAGGCCAGAAGACGTAATAACGGCCCGGTTTGGCGCTTATCTCCAGGCCGCCCGGCAAGACCCCCAAGCTTTCGAGCGCCCGCAGCGCCTTGCGAAAACGAAAAAAGGCCGCCCGCGCCTCCGGCTCCCTCACCTCGAACCAGTAGAGCCTGCCCGGCCCCGTTGGTCCGTCCACCTGCAAGACGCGCAAAAACTCCTCCACCCGCACTTCTTGCAAGACCTTGTAAGGGAGATATTTCTCCGACATCTAAGAAATTATATCGCGCTGTGTAAAAGGGAGGTGAAAATGTAACCTTCGAATAACCCGCACGACCTTTGTCTGTTTAGAAACGGGGGTTTACCTGATTAGCGCCCCTCGCCATCGTGGATTAGTGGATTAATAGAAGGAATAGAAGGCGTCTCCTACCATGCGGGCGCGATAAATAGGGGCGCTGCGCCCCTATTTATCGCGTAACGGTTTTACGAGCCAAAGCGTTCCAGCACCTCCACTACCAGCGCCGCTCCCACCAGGTTGGCCCCCAGTTCGCGGCGGATGCGCTCGGCGCGGAAAAGACGCTCCACCTGCTCGCGGCTGAAGTACCACTCGCCGGCAATCTCGAATGGTTCGACGAAGCCTATCTCGACGTAACCCTCGATCGTAGAAATAGCCAGCCCCTCCCTGCAAAGCAGCTCCGCCGGGTAGCGCTCGCTACGCACCAGCGCGTTCATGACACCACCCCCCGTTTCTTGAGGAGCTCGGCCAGCTCACGGTAAAGGCGCTCTTCCTCGTGGCTGGGGTGCTGGGGAATGACTATTTTGACCTCGGCGTACTGATCGCCGCGCCCGCCGCCTTTCTTGGGCCAACCCTTGCCGCGTAGGCGCAGCTTACGGCCCGCCTGGGTGCGCGGCGGGATGGTGAGCTCGACGAAACCGTCTAGCGTCGGCACTTTAACCTTGCCGCCCACCACCGCCAGCGGCGCCGGTACTTCTACCGTGGTGTATACGTCGTCGCCCTGCAAGCGGAACGTGGGGCTGGGCTGCAAGCGCACCGTCAGGTAGAGGTCGCCAGGAGGGTTGCCGGCGGCGCCCTTGCCGGGCAGACGGATGCGTTGCCCCGGCCGCACACCCGCGGGAATGTTGACGCTAAGACGCTCGTCGCCTATCTGCATGGTCTGCTGGCCGCCGTGGTAAGCGACCTCCAGCGGCAGGGTAATCTCCGCCTGGTAGTCGCGCCCGCGCCGCGGGCCGCGCGCGCTGCGGCGACTGCCGACGCCAAAGAGGTCGCCCAACCCGCCGCCAAAGAGTGTTTGGAAGAAGTCGGAAAAGTCCTCGGGCGAGCCCTCCACGTGCCAACCCCCCGGAGGAGGTGGCGGCGGAGCTTTGGCAGTGCCGTACTGGTCGTAGACCTTGCGCTTTTCCGGATCCGAGAGCACCGCGTAGGCCTCGCCGATTTCTTTGAACTTCTCCTCGGCCCCCGGATCCTTGTTGACGTCGGGGTGGTACTGGCGCGCCAGCTTGCGGTAGGCTCGTTTGATCTCGTCTTGGCTGGCGCTGCGCGGTACTCCGAGGATGGCGTAGTAGTCTTTGTAGTCCATAGTCTCCGTTCGTGGTGCGTGGTTCGTGGTACGTGGTCAAAACCACGCACCACCTACCACACACTACGTACCTTTTTTCTTCGTCACCGCCACCCGCGCCGGGCGGACCAGCTGCTCTCCGTAGCGGTAGCCCTTCTGGTAAACCTGAGCCACCTTCTCGTCTTCCTCCCCTTCAACGACGCCGACGGCCTCGTGAAAATTGGGGTCGAAGGGTTGACCTTCTCCGGGTACCTGCTCGACGCCCAGGCTGGCGAGTATGCGGTGGAAGCCTTGGTGGACCGCGCTGACGCCCTCGGCGATGGCTTCGGGTTTGGCGCCGGCGTGCTCGAGCGCCCGCTCCAGGTCGTCCAGCACCGGCAGCAATGCGCGGATAGCCTTGACCTCACCGTCTTTGCGGGCCGACTCCACCTCCCGCTGCATGCGCTTGCGGTAGTTGTCAAACTCGGCCAGCAAACGCACGTATTTGTCTTTCAAGGTTTGCACTTCCTTTTCGGCGTGCTCCAGCTCCGTCCTGGCCTTGTCGAGCTCGGCGCTGGCCTGCTCGGCCTCTTGCAGTAACTGCCGCTCTTCCTCCCGCAGTCGCTCCGCGGCCTGCTCGTCTTGGTTGTCGCGTTTCTCTTTCACCTTTCACCTCGCGCCCGCGGCCGAGGGGCAAGCGCCCCTCGGCCGGCTACGCCGTCTAGTCGGCTGGTTTGAAGTCGGCGTCTATGACGTCTTCGCCCTCTTCGCCGCCCTGCTGTGCGGCGTCGCTTTGTTGGGCGCCAGCGGCGGCCGTAGCAGCCTGCTCGTAAGCCTGCACCGCCGCCAGCAGCTCTTCGGTGGCTTTCTTGAGGTCTTCGTCAGAGCCGTCTTTCTCTACCAGCTCTTTGGCCTTGGCGACGGCGGACTCGAGGCTGTTCTTGGCTTCACCCTCGATCTTCTTTTCTTCCATCAGCCTCTCCGCCTGGATGCGGGCGGTGTCGAGGTTGTTCTTCAGCTCGATGTGCGCCTTGCGCTTCTTGTCTTCCTCGGCGTGGGCCTCGGCCTCCTTGACCATGCGCTCTATCTCGTCTTCGGAAAGAGTGGTGGTGTTCTCTATCTTGATGGAGGCCTCCTTGCCGGTGGTCTTCTCCTTGGCGCTGACGTGCAGAATACCGTTGGCGTCTATGTCAAAGCAGACGTCTATCTGCGGCACGCCCGCGGGCATCGGCGGAATTCCCTCCAGCTTGAAGCGGCCGAGAGACTTGTTGGCCTCCGCCATCGGCCTCTCGCCCTGTAAGACGTGGATCTCCACGACCGTCTGGTTGTGCTCGGCGGTGGTGAAGGTCTCGCACTTACGGCTGGGAATGGTGGTGTTGCGCGGGATGAGCACCGTCATCACGCCGCCCTTGGTCTCTACGCCCAAGCTCAGCGGGGTGACGTCGAGCAGAACTACGTCCTCGACTTCACCGGTGAGAACACCCGCCTGAATGGCCGCGCCCTGAGCTACCGCTTCGTCTGGGTTGACCTGCTGGTTGGGATCTTTACCCAGCATCTCCTTGACGATACGCTGCACCGCCGGCACGCGCGTAGCGCCGCCGACGAGTATTACCTCGTTGAGCTGGCTGGCGCTGAGCCCTGAGTCTTTTAGGGCCTGCTCTACCGGGCCGCGCACCCTCTTGAGGAGGTCTTGGATGAGATCTTCGAACTGCGCCCTGGTAAGTTTCTTCTCCAGATGCAGCGGCGTCTTGCTCACCGGATCTATGGCGATGAAGGGCAGGCTGATGGTGGTTTCCGGTGTGCTAGAAAGCTCTATCTTGGCCTTCTCGGCGGCCTCGATGAGGCGTTGCAAAGCCTGGCGGTCCGCCTTGAGGTCTACCCCGTGTTCTTTTTTGAACTCCCCGGCGAGCCAGTCAACGATCTTGTGGTCCATGTCGGAACCGCCCAGGTGGGTGTCGCCGGCGGTAGACTTGACCTCAAAAACGCCCTCGCCTACTTCTAGGATGGTCACGTCAAAGGTGCCGCCGCCCAGGTCGAAGACCAGCACGGTCTCGCTGCCCTTCTTGTCCAGGCCGTAGGCCAGCGCCGCGGCGGTGGGTTCGTTGATGATGCGCAGCACCTCCAGCCCGGCGATCTTGCCGGCGTTGGAGGTGGCCTCGCGCTGGCTGTTGTTGAAATAGGCGGGCACGGTGATGACCGCCTTCTTGACCGGCTCCCCCAGCTTCTTGGCGGCGTCGTCGGCCAGCTTGCGCAGGATGAAGGCGCTTATCTCCTCGGGGGTATAGAGCTTGTCGCCAACGCGGATGCGTACTCCCCCGTCCGGGCCTTTCTCGACGCGGTAGGGGACTCTCTTAGCCTCTTCCTGAACCTCGTCCCAGCCGCGCCCGATAAAGCGCTTGACCTCGAATATCGTCCCTTCGGGATTTAGCACCGCCTGACGCTTGGCCAGGCGTCCTACTATGGTCTCGCCTTCTTTGAAGGCCACCACCGACGGCGTTGTGCGTTCGCCCTCGGCATTTTCCAAGACGACGGGCTTACCCGCCTCCATTGTCGCTATTACGCTGTTTGTAGTTCCCAGATCGATTCCTACGGCTTTAGCCATGATTCACGCTCCCTTCTTAACTCCATGAGAAGTATATCACCGCAATATGTAGCTGTCAATAGACTTGAGTGTATTATTATCATATTTAAACATCGCCAACACTAACGCCTTCGAAAAATACTCATCTGTAAAGGTGTAGTCTGAGATCGGAGATGAACACGCGTAAGAACGGCGCCGCTATCTGGCTGATACTGCTCCTGCTGATAGGAGCCATCTGGGCGGTCAACGTAGCAATGACCAGCCCCGCGCAAAAACCCGCAGACCTGGGCCTCTCTACCTTCATCAGCGAAGTGCAGTCCGGCAAGGTGCAACAGATCGTGGTCGAAGACAACAAGATATACGGCCTTCTCAAAGACGGCAGCCGTTTTACCACCTACCTGCCCGCGCCGCCCAGCGATCAGTCGCTTAGCGACTGGGTATCCCGCGGTATCGAGGTCAGGGTGCAAGCGCCGCGCAGCAGCAGCATGCTAACCAGCATTCTCATACCCATCCTGATTATCGGCGTACTATTCGCCGTATTCTGGTACCTATCCAGGGGTTCTCGCGCCGGCGACGGCGGCGGCGCCTTCGGCTTTACCAAGAGCCGCGCCAAGGTGCTCGCCGAGTCTCCCAAGACGTCTTTCAAAGACGTAGCCGGCGCCGAAGAGGCCAAGGAAGAGCTGGGGGAGATAGTAGAGTTCCTCAAGTCGCCGGAGCGCTTCCACCGCATGGGGGCGCGCATTCCCCGCGGCGTCTTGTTGGTTGGGCCTCCCGGTTCGGGCAAGACCCACATAGCCCGCGCGGTGGCGGGCGAGGCGCGCGTGCCCTTCATAGCCGCCAGCGGTTCCGACTTCGTGGAGATGTTCGTGGGCGTCGGCGCCGCGCGCGTGCGCGACCTCTTCGAAACCGCCAAAAAGAACTCGCCCTGCATCATCTTCATAGACGAGATTGACGCCGTAGGGCGCAAACGCGGCGGCAGCTTCGGCGGCGGCAACGACGAGCGCGAACAGACCCTCAATCAACTGCTGGTGGAAATGGACGGATTCGATAAAGAAACCAGCGTTATCATCATGGCCGCCACAAACCGCCCCGACGTGCTGGACCCGGCGCTGCTGCGGCCGGGGCGCTTTGACCGGCAGGTTTCCATAGACGCCCCCGACATACGCGGCCGCGAGCAGATTTTGCGCATTCACGCGGTGGGCAAACCGCTGGCCGAGGACGTGGACCTGGCCCTGGTAGCACGTCGCACTCCTGGCTTCGTGGGCGCAGACCTGGAAAACCTCCTCAACGAAGCGGCCCTGCTGGCCGCCCGTGAACGCCGCCGCAAGATAACCATGAAGGACCTGGAAGAAGCCGCCGACCGCGTTACCATGGGCCCGGCCAAGAAGAGCATGGTCTTCAGCGAAGCCGACAAGCGCATAACCGCTTATCACGAGGCGGGGCACGCGCTGGCGGCTCACTACCTGAAGCACGCCGACGGGGTGCACAAGATCACCATCATGCCGCGCGGGCGCGCCCTCGGTTTCATGATGCCCGAGCGCGAGGACGTACTGCACTGGACCAAGAAGCGCCTGCTCGACCAGATAGCCGTCGCCCTCGCCGGACGCGCCTCGGAAGAGCTGGTTTTCGACGACGTCACCACCGGAGCCGAGAACGATTTCCGCCAAGCTACCGAGCTGGCCTGGCGCATGATCACCGAGTGGGGTATGCACCCCGAGTTTGGTCAGGTGGCCTACCAGGAGAGGCAGGACACCTACCTGGGCGGGCACGAGGTGCGGCGCTACTCTGAGCATACGGCTCACCTGATAGACGAGGCGGTCAGAAAGCTGATAGACGAACAGTACGAGCGCATCACCACGCTGCTAAAAGACAAGAAAGCGGAGCTCGAGCGCGTTGCCGAGGCCCTCCTGGAAGTAGAAACCCTGAACGCCCAGCAGTTCATAAGCGTGCTGAACGGCGAGCCTCTCGCCGGCGGCGACAAAGACCCAGACAAAAAGAAAGACGCCACCCAGGTAATACCCAAGGCCAAGATCCGCGGGGAAGCGGGGCTGGGCGGAGCCTGAATTTAGTCGCCTAACGAGCATGCGGTTTGAGGCGTGCTAGAATGAGTACATGTTCGGAGCGGTTCTTACCGCCTTTGTGCTGGCGCTGGCCTTTTATCTCAGCTTCAGCTTTTTGCTACGCCGCTCACCCTCGCGCTGGTCCGTAGGGCCGGCGCTGGCTGCGGCGGCGCTGGCTTTGGGGATAGTCCTGCTGACGCCTCCCGGCTTTTTGCAGCCGCTGCGCAATCTGGCCTTGGGAGTTGTCGTTTCGTGGATCGGCTGGGATATGTTGGCGCACTCACAAGAAAAATCGCCATATAGCCAAGGCAACCGCGCCCTGGGCTGGTTACTCGTGGGAATGGGCGCGCTAGAAGTGGTGTTGGGGATTCTCGGGGCCTTCTCCTGAAATGGCCTTTTCCTGGTTGCGCCTCACGCAAGGATGGCCGCCGCCAGTACTGGCGGCGGCGCTCTACCTGTCGCCACACCAGCGCACGCAGGCGTTGCGACTTGCGGCGACCGGAGCCCTTATCTTCATTGGGGCGTGTCTGGTCCGCCGGCTGCCGCTCGAGGCTTTACGCTGGACCTTCGCGCCGGCTTACGCCTTCTTGGTCCGTGCGCTCTATCCCTTCCCAGCAGCCAGACGCGCCGCCGGCCCATGCCATGGACGCACGCCGTTTCTTTTGCTTGATGGCGGCGGTGGCGCTGCTTACCCTTATGGCCGATCTCGTTTACGGCTAGAGGCTACGTCGGCCAGGAGGTGGAGATGACCGCACGAACGAAGATCGCCCTGGGACTTATCGCTAGCGTCGGCCTCGTCTGGCTCGTGGTGTGGCCCGTTTACCTCGCCCTGCCCGATACCATACCCGCGCACCTCAACTTTGCGGGCGAGATCGACCGCTGGGGGTCAAAAGTCGAGGTTCTAGTCATGCCACTGGTGTATACCGTAGGGGCGCTTTTCGCAGCTCTAATCGTCTGGGCCGCCCCGCTGGAGGTCACCCGGGAACATGCCCCCATCGCCCTGGCGGTGGGCGGCGCCTTCGTCCTGATAGCCCTCCTACACCCCGTCAGCGTGTACCTGGCCGCGGGCGATCCCGCCTCCATAGACCGCTACACCAATGTATTCCTTGGCCTCGTCCTCGCCGTATTGGGTATCGGCGTAGCCGCTTCGCGGCTGGAACCCAATCACTGGTTCGGTCTGCGCACGCCCGCCACTATGAAAAGTCGCGAAACGTGGAGGCGTGGCAATCGCCTGGCGGGCGTCGGGATCGCCCTGCTCGGGGCGTTGGTAGTCGTGCTGACGCTGCTGGGCGCGGCGACGACATGGACCCTCGCGCTGATGCTGGGCGGTCTGGTGTTCATCGCTGCTGTCGTGAGCGTCATCGCTGCACGCGGCTAGCGCGTGTGCTTAACCTTTTTCAAGTCGCGCAGCCGGGCGGGCGCAGGGCCGCCTGCGGTCGCCGCGCCTTGGCCAGGCGCCATCGCTCGCGACTCGACGGGGCGGTTCAAACCCAGAGCGAGCCGGCCCGGCCCACCATGGCCCCTAACGCGGCCGAGAAAAGCGAGATGGGCAGCCAGGCCCGGGCGTCTTCCTTTATCACCATGGCGATTATCGGCAGCGCCAGCAGCTCGGCCAGTACGAGGCCCTTGAGCCAGGGGGCAACGTTCCAGGAAACGTAGGGGATAATAATTCCCAGCGCCAGCCAGTGCAAAAAGCCGCCAGGTTGGCGTGCTTGTCTTGCTTTTGTAACAACATCGGAATGACGTCTAGCAGAGCGGCCGCCAGCCCGATGACCACCGCCGCGGCGAAACCGTGCATACATACCTCCGTGACCGCAATATAGCCATGCCGCCACGGCGGGGTCAAACGGTGCGGGTCACCTTTTGCAGGTTGCGCGGCTTGTCGGGGTCAAAGCCGCGCTGGCGCGCCAACCTCTCGGCGAAGGGGTAAAAGGCCTGTACCGCCAGCACGCTGTCGAGCACGGGGTGGAAACGGCGGGGCAAAGGCAAGGGCGCGTCCGCCAGCTGCAGCGCCTCGCTCTCGCTGGCGGCGACCGCCAGTTCGGCCCCCTTTTCCTTGAGGCTTTGCAGCAACTGCAGCACCTGGGGGTAGGGTCGGTCGTAGGGCGCCAGCGCCAAAATGGGGTAGCCGGGGCCGACTATCGCCAGCGGGCCGTGCAGCAGCTCCGCGGCGGAAATGGACTCGGCGTGCAGGGCGCTGGTTTCTTTGAGTTTCAAAGCCATCTCATTGGCGACGGCGAAGGCGTAGCCGCGACCCACTACGTACGAGTCGCTGACGTTCGCGAAGAGCTCGAGCCCGCCGCTCCAGTCGGTCGCAGCGGCCAGGGCCATCTGCTCGGGCAGCGCCGCCAGCGCTGCTTCCAGGTCGTTCGCCTCTTCCACCGCCGCGACCAGCTGCGCCAGCGCCACCAGCGTCGCCAGGTAACTCTTGGTGGCGGCCACGCTCTTTTCCGCTCCGGCGTGCAGCGGCAGAACCACCTCCGCCGCCTTCGCCAGCGGCGAGTCCTCGACGTTGACCAAGGCCACCGTCAGCGCCCCCGTCATGCGGGCGGCCTGGAGCGACTCGACCAGGTCGGGGCTGGCTCCCGACTGGCTGAGAGCCAGAACCAAAGCCCCACTCAGCCGCGGCCGCGCCCCGTAAACGGTGACCACCGAGGGCGCGGCGCTGGCAGTCACCCAACCCAGACGGGCTTCGAAGAGATACTTGCCAAAAAGGGCGGCGTGATCCGAGCTGCCGCGGGCTATGGTCTGCACGAAGGCGGGTTGTTTACTGCGCAAAAAGCGCGCCAGCGAGCGGACCTCGGCGGCGTTCTCAGCCAGCAGCTTTTCGGCGACCGCGGGCGCCTCTCGCGCCTCGCTGAGCATCAGGCTACTGGCGGGCGTAGACTCGTTTTCCGGCAACGTAAACCTCCTCTATTTCTAGATCGTCGTCGAGCACTACCAAGTCGGCCTGAGCGCCGCTTTTGATGACGCCCAGGTCGGACCAGCCCATGTACTCTGCCGGCAGGGTGCTGACACGCCTGACCGCCTCGGCCAGCTCGAGCCCCCAGTCGACCAGGTTCCTGAGCGCCTGATCCATGGTCAGGGCGCTGCCGGCCAGGGTGCCGTCTTCCAGGAAGACGCCGTCGCTTTTCTTGAAAACCGTGTAGCTGCCTAGCTGGTAGCTGCCCGCGGGCATGCCCGCGGCGGCCACCGCGTCGGTTACTACGTAGAGGTTGGGAATGGCCCGCAGGGCGACCTTGACCGCCAGCGGGTCAACGTGTCTGCCGTCGGCGATTATCTCGGCCCAGCCGGCCTCGGCCAGCGCCGCCCCCACGACTCCGGGGCGGCGGTGATGCAACCCGCTCATGGCGTTGTAGAGGTGGGTAAAGCTGCGTACGCCGGCCTCCAGCCCGGCCAGCGCTTCGGCGGCGCTGGCGACTGTATGGCCTATCTGCGGCCGCACCCCGTGGGAGCGCAGATAGCGGATGAACTCGAGCGCCCCCGGCAGTTCCGGCGCCAGGGTGATCACCTGGATGCTGGCGCGACTCATGAACTCGCGCATCGCCTCCTCGTCCGGCAAGAGAGGATAGGGCGGCTGCGCCCCCAGTTTATCGGGGCTGATGAAGGGCCCCTCAAGGTGAACTCCGGCCACCCGGGCTTCTTCCCGCCCGGGCCGCTGCATGAGGGCGTGAATGCCGTCGAGCGCGTGGAAGATATCGTCTTTGGGCGCCGTCACCGTCGTCAGCAACATCCTGGTGGTCCCGTGGCTGGCGTGAAATCGCGCCGCCCGCCGCGCAGCCTCCTCGCCGGCCATACAGTCGGCGCCGCCGCCGCCGTGAACGTGCAGGTCGATAAACCCAGGCACCACGTAACGCCTCTCCGCAGAGGCGCTGGAAAAGGCTACTATCTTGTCTCCTTCGATGTTCAACTCGCCGTCTGCCCAACCCGCCGGCAACAGAACCCTGCCCGCAATCCTCATATTTCCCCTCTTTCGTCCAAAGCCCGCGCCAGTGCCATAAACCTTTCTGGCGGCCTTGGCGGCGGGCAGCCGTCACACCAGACAAAGCGTTCGTCCCGCAGCGGCCCCTCCTCTCCCACGCCCATCCCCTGGGAAAAGTAGCCGCGGTAGTCCAGCAGGCCGTCGACTTTCAACTCGGGCGCGTAGCCCGCCCTTTGCAGCTCGCGCGGGTGGCCAAAATGGTAAGCATAGCGCTCCCCCTCGGCCCACCAGACAAAGCGCGGCTTTAGCTCGCCCTCGCGCTGATAGCGCCAAAGCGCAGCCGCGCGAGCCGGCCGCAGCCGCAAAACTACTTCCTGCGCCTCCCCTAGCAGGCCGAAGCTGCCTACGAAAGGGCGCACCAGGTCATACCCCTGTACGTTCTTGATTACTCGCCCGCCCGCCTGCACCAACCTCCCCGCAGAGGTGCGGAAACTTACCCCCAGCACCTCTGCGGCGAAGAAAAAGGTCTGCCCGAAACCGCCGCGGCTGACGAGGCCCATTACGCCGCCCGGCAACTCTAAGGGCGGGAAGGGTGGGCGCAGCTCTTGGGGTAAGGCTTCGTACACCTCGGCTATCTCGGTTTCGCCTCTGGCTACCAGGTAATGGTCGGCGGCCTCGACCTGAACGACAGGCATATCTACAGCTTAACGCAACTGAGCCGCAGCGCGGGTCAGGAGAAGGTAATGGTATGGAACTGGCCTTTTATTGGCGTGCTCCCCAAAGGGCGCAGCGGCTGGACCAATCGTCGGCACGCCAGCCCCAAGGCAGGTCAAAACCCATGACCCAGCCCGTGCCGATGCGCGGCAAGGGGGCGTATCCGGCCCGCGGCTGCGCTTCGCCTTTTGCGAACTCGGTCCAAAGCTGCTGCACCGCATCTTGCAGCGGCTCCGTGCGCTGCAGCTCGCCGGCGGACAAGAACAACGCCCAAAACGGCCAGACGTCACGGGTGCCGAAAACAAAAGGCAGCTCCATACCGTGCATACTGCCGACGAAGGGCCAGTAAGGGCTGCCGTACTCAAAGCGGTAGGCGTATACCTCGGTATTTTTGGCAATCCACCTGCCGGCGCGGTATGGCGGGCAGTAGAGGATGCGCTCTGTCATGTAGGCGTAGTAAGCGGAACGCGCGTCCGCGCCAAAGCGCTCGCGATAGTGCGCTATCACCTCGTCCGCCCGCTCGCCCTCGCGCTCGCGAATTATCTGCGCCACGCCCGCCCAGCTGCTCTTACGCGGATCGATCTGCGCGGTAACGTCTAGGCGGTACTCGCCGGCGTTGGCGCCCACCAGCAGCGGCGCACGGTTGGCTTTACCCTCGCGCAGCGCCTTCTCGGGGTCTTCGGGTAAGACGTAGCCGTCAACCACCGGTTTGAAAGGGTCTTTCTCAAAGTCCGTCTCACTGGTTGCCGACGCCTCGAGCAGCCTCCCGACGGGCTGAGCGCGCCAGCAAGCCAGGTCGTTTACACCGCAACCTATCTTTTCGGCCACCTCGGCAGCCCGCTGATAGGCGAGTTGTTTAGGAATGGCGTAGTTACACCCGCCCGATTCGATGATGGCGCGCGCAAATGCTCCCTTGGCGAGGGGGCTGGTGTAGAGGTCGCACAACGACATAGCCCCGGCGGACTCGCCAAACAATGTGATCCTATCTGGATCGCCGCCAAAGCCGGAGACCTGGCCTCGCAGCCAAGAAAGCGCCGCCAGCTGGTCAAGGAGTCCGTAGTCGCCCGTGCTGCCGTGCGGGTCTTCCGCCGCCAGCGCCGGCAACGCCAAAAAGCCCAGCGCTCCCAAGCGGTAGTTGATGGTAACGACTATCACTCCACGGCGGGCGAGCGAGGCGCCGTCGTATATGGGCTCGGAGCCGCTGCCGCCGGTAAAGCTGCCGCCGTGAATAAAGACCATCACCGGCCAGCCTTTCTCTGGCGGCTTACCGGCGGGCGCCCAGACGTTGAGGTTCAGGCAGTCCTCGCTGGCGGGGGGCACGTAGCGGCCAAACCAGCGACCCAGCCGCACGGTGATATCTCCTTTTTGCGGGCATATCGGACCGAATTCGCCGGCGTCGAGGACGCCTCGCCAGGCGGCAACCACCGTCGGAGGGCGCCAGCGCTCGGCGTGGGCGTAAGGGATGCCCTTAAACACCATGACGTCGCCCGCCATGTTCCCCTCGACCCAGCCGCCGGGCAGACGCAGCCGCACCCGCTGCGCCGTGGCCAGGGCTAAAGCCAGGAAGAAAACGATAACGAGCGTGCGTTTCATCAATCACCTTCTTGGCGTAACCAAACGGTGCGCTGCGGAAAGGGTATCTCTATCCCCTCGGCGTCCAGGCGGTTCTTGACGCGGCGTTTGAACTCGCGCGCCACCGCCCACTGCTGTTTGGGCTGCACGCTGAAGAGCACGCGGATGACGACCGCGCTGTCCGCCAGCTCGTTTACGCCCAAAACCTGCGGCGGATCCGCGGTAAACTTTTCGCGCCATTCCGGGTCTTCGTAAAACTTTTCGGCCTCGTCCTGTACGACCGCTATCGCCTTGTCCAAGTCCGCGGCGTAAGCCACGCCGACGTCAATCAGCGCCCGCGCCCAGCCGTGGCTCATGACCGTCACGGTGTTTATCTGCCCGTGGGGAATGAAGTGCAGCCGCCCCTCCAGGTCACGCAAGACCGTCAGGCGCAGGTTGAGCCTCTCCACCCCGCCGGCCAGTTCGCCTACCCGGATTACATCGCCAACGCCGTACTGGTCCTCCAATAGGATGAAAAAGCCGTTGATGACGTCGCGCACCAGGTTTTGCGCCGCAAAGGAGATAGCCAGGCCGGCTATGCCCGCGCCGGCAATCAGCGCCCCGATATTGAGCCCCATATTGGCCAGCGCCAGCAAGACGCCAACGCTAATGACGCTCACCTTCAGCACCGACTCGATGATGACCATCAAGGTGGCGATGCGCACCTGCTCCCTCTCGAACTCGCTCTTCTTGGGAATGTTGATGTGCTGCACCAGCACCTCGACCAGGCGGTAGGCAAAGTACGTCGCCGCCAGTATCAGCAAGACCGCCAAGCCGCGCGTCCCCATCCAGCGCGCCAGTAGCAAACCCCATGTATATAGCGGTTCTATTTTTATCTCGAAGAGGAAGTGGCCGAACGAGACGAGCGCGAAAGCCACCACCAGCCACCACCCCCAAGCGACCAACCGCCAAAAAGGATCGTCGCGCTCGTCGGGGGTAAGCTTGGCTACCCAAGCCGCCAGGCGCGAACCGGCGCGCCCAATGCTAAAAGCAACCGCCAGGGCGAAAACGCCCAGTAACAGTTTTGCCCAGAGTTGCGTTTGCTGCAGGTCCGCCGGGGTGAAAGGCGTCATACCGCTATTCTACGTCCGCCAGCGCCTCCACCAAACCGGCGCCGGCCATTAGCCAGGCGCGGCGTAAAGCGTTGGCCACGGCGCGCCTGTCCGAAGCTCCGTGGCCGATAAAGGCCGGCCCCTTAACGCCCAAAAGCGGCATGGCGCCGTACTCCGCGGGGTCCATGCGCGCCGCCAGCGCCCGCAGGGCGTCTTTTACCAGCAGCCCCCCCAACTTTGCCTTGAGGCTAGTGGAGAGGGCGCGTTTTATCCAGGAAAAGAGCACCCGAGCCTCTCCCTCCGCCAGCTTGAGAACCACGTTACCGGTAAAGCCGTCGGTTACCACCACGTCCGCCACGTCCGCCAGCACGTCGCGCCCCTCGATGTTGCCGCTGAAGTTGAGGCCGGAAGCCTCCAGCAAAGGGCGGGCCTCTAGCACCAGCTGGCTGCCCTTGCTCGACTCTTCTCCAATGGACAATAAACCCACGCGCGGTGCTGAGACCCTGCTAACGATCTCGGCGTAAGCAGCGCCCATGCGCGCGAACTGCAGCAAGTGCCGCGGGCGCACGTCGGCGTTGGCGCCGGCGTCTATCAGGTGTACCTTGCCGGAGGGGGCGTCGGAGGGTATCTCCGCGAGAATGGCCGGCCTTTCTATGCCGCGAATCCTGCCGAGGGTGAAGAGCGCCGCCGCCATTGTCGCCCCGGAGTGGCCCATGCTGACCGCCGCCGCCGCCTGGCCCTCCTTGACGAGGCGCATGGCGACGTTTACCGAGGCCTGACGCCTGCGCCGCACCTCGGTAGCCTGGGCGTGCATCTCGATAACGTCGGCGGCGTGGACGATAGGCAGTTCGCCGCCTTGCGCGGCCAGCTCCGCCCGCAGCTTTTCCTGATCTCCGACCAGCAGCACCGGCACGCCCGCGGCGCTGGCCAACAAGGCTCCCGCCACGGTCTCGCGGGGAGCCTTGTCGCCCCCCATGGCGTCTAGCGCTACCGGTTGTTTCATGCTAGCTGGGCTTGGAGACGTGTTTTTCTATACGCGCCACGAAGTTGCGCTTGGGTTGCGCACCAATTATTATCTCGACCGGCTCGCCGTTTTTGAAAAGTATCACGGTGGGAATGCTCATTACCCGAAAGCGCATGGCAGACTTGGGATTGCTGTCTACGTCGAGCTTGAGGACTTTGAGCTTGCCGTCGTACTCCTCGGCCAGCTCTTCCAATATCGGCGCTATCGTCTTGCAAGGAACGCACCATTCCGCCCAGAAATCCACGATGCTGAGCCCGTCTTTGATCGCCTGGTCGAAGGTGCTGTCGTCAACTATTATCGGCTTCGCCATACGGTCATCACTTTAGCATTGACTCGCCCGTGCTCCAAGTGGCGCGCTGCACCGCGCCGGAAAGCGCTTCCCCAACAAGGACGCAAAGCCGCCGCGGGAGCCGTGAGGCATAATCGGGGCCGCGGTCGCGACCATCCGGCAGCTTACTAACGCCATCGCCTCGGCGATCGAGTCCATGGCGACGCGAACTTTTGAAAAACGAAGGACGATAATTCGTTGGTTAGGCTGGTCAGGAGCGCTCTTACGGCAACTTTTGCACCACTGTAATACCATGCTGCTATAATCCTCTCTACTTATGGACGACCTCGACAAGCTCGAAGAACTCAACAAGATAGCCGCGAGCTACATGGCGGGACAAACATTTTCTCTGGGCGATCTGGTCACCTGGAAACCCGGCCTGCGCAATCGTAAGATGCCCGATTACGGCGAGCCGATGGTAGTGGTAGAGGTTTTAGAGGCATCGGTTCACGACGAGACGGCCGACTCCGGCTCTCCCTACTTCCGCGAGCCCCTCAACGTCCGCTGCCTGCTGATAGACGACGACGGCGACGCGCTCATCTTCCACTACGACTCACGGCGGTTGATGCCCTACCAGAGCTACCGCCTCACCGTGAGCAACTAGCCTGTACAATTCCTTTATGGCGATGGAAACCGCGATAACGCGGATGCTGGGCATAAAGTATCCCATAGTCGTAGCGCCAATGTTCCTGGTCTCCAATCGTCCGTTGCTCGAGGCGGCGGCGCGTGCGGGCGCCGTCGGACTGATACCGACACTCAATTTTCGCAGCAACGAAGAGTACCGCTCGTTTCTACAGGGTTGGCCGGAAGGTCTGGCTTTTGGCGTCAACATCATCCTGAAAGACAATCCCCGCCTGGAAGAAGACCTGGCGGCGACGGTAGAGCACCGGGTTCCGCTGGTCGTCAGCAGCCTAGGAAACCCCGCGCCGCTCATCGAGGCGGTACACGCCTACGGCGGCAAGGTCTGGTGCGACGTGGTGGGTCTGAGGCACGCCGTGAAAGCCGCCGCCGCCGGGGCGGACGCGCTGGTGGCGGTGGCCTCCGGGGCCGGAGGGCACGCCGGGACGCTGAGCCCTTTCGTGCTGGCTCCCTGGCTGCGCGAGGAAACGGGGCTGCCGGTGCTGCTGGCGGGCGGCCTCAGCAACGGCTCCCAGTTGCTGGCGGCGCTGGCTTTGGGTGACGGCGCTTACTTTGGCACCCGCTTCGTCGCCACGCGCGAATCGGCCGCGAGCGACGAGTACAAGAAGGCGTTGTTGCAAGCCGGGCCAGAAGACATCGTCTACACTCCTCAGGTAAGCGGCGTGCCTGCAAACTTTATCAAGTCGTCGCTCGAGCGTCGCAACGAAAACTCCAAAGCCTGGAAAGACGTCTGGAGCGCCGGCCATGGGGTGGCTCTAATAAACGACATTCCCGCCGCGGGTGAACTCATTGCGCGCTTGCTGCAGGAGTATCGCCAGGCCAAGGAACGCCTGCCCTGAGCGCCCCCAGGGAATTTTCATAGTTATTATCGCCTCGGTGATAAAATAAAGGCAGCGGAATCAACCTGGGTAAAGGCGGCGCTAGCGCCGCTACCCTCATCGTCTCGTTAAAAAGAAAGGGGGAACAGATGTACGCACCGCCCGTAGAAGCGTACGGACGTTACGAACCGATAACGCTCAAAAATATAAACCGCCATCCATCTTATAAACGATTGCCCGCCAGCCTGCGCCAAGAGCTGGAAGTGGCCGCCCAGGTCCTTCCGTTCAGGACCAACGCCTACGTGCTGGATGAGCTGATTGACTGGAAAAAGGTCCCGGACGATCCCATCTTCCAGCTGGTTTTTCCGCAGCGAGAAATGCTGGCCAAAGAAGATTACCGGCTGGTTGAGGCCGCCCTGCGGCGCGGCGACGCCGGCGCTTTGAAAACCGCGGTCTGGCGGGTGCGCCGCAAGATGAACCCGCACCCCGCCGGTCAGTTGACGCACAACGTACCAATGCTAGAGGGGCGCAAGCTGCACGGCTTGCAGCATAAGTATCGCGAAACCGTACTCTTTTTTCCGGCGGGCGGGCAAACCTGCCACGCCTTTTGTACCTACTGCTTCCGCTGGGCGCAGTTCGTGGGCGACCGCGAGCTGAAAATTGAGTCGAGCCGCGTTGAAGACTTGGTCGCCTATTTGCGGCTCCACCCGCAAGTAAGCGACGTGCTGATTACCGGCGGCGATCCTCTTGTAATGAAGGCCGGGCTGCTGGCGCGGTACCTGCGGCCGCTGCTTAAGGTGGAAACCCTTACCAGCATTCGCCTGGGCAGCAAGTCGCTGGCCTACTGGCCGGCGCGTTACGTCAGCGATCCCGACTCAGCCGAGCTGTTAAACCTCTTTGAAGAGATAACCGCGGCCGGAAAGCGTCTGGCTTTCATGGCCCACTCCAGCCATCCCCGCGAACTCGAAACGCCGCTGGCTAAGCAGGCGGTGCGCAATATTCTCTCCAGCGGCGCGCTCATACGCACCCAGGCGCCGCTAATCCGGCGCGTCAACGACAGCGCCGCCGTCTGGGCCGAAAAGTGGCGGCTGGAAGTTGGTCTGGGCATGACGCCCTACTATATGTTCGTCGAGCGCGACACCGGTCCCAAGCAATATTTCGACGTGCCCCTGGCCCGCGCGCAACGAATCTTCGCCGACGCCTACCGCCAGGTTTCGGGGTTGGCGCGCACCGTGCGCGGCCCCAGTATGTCGGCCTTTCCGGGCAAGGTGCGCATCGTTGGCGTAGCCGAAATAGGCGGCGAGAAGGTCTTTGTGCTCGAGTTCCTACAGGCGCGCAACCCCGCCTGGGTGGGCCGCCCCTTTTTCGCCCGCTACGATGCCCAAGCCAGCTGGCTGAGCGAGCTGCAACCCGCCTTCGGCGCGAAGCGCTTTTTCTTCGAGGAGGGTTAGCGGCGGGGTTTGGGTTATTTTTCCCATCTTCCCCATACCCCCGTGTGCGAGAATAGTGGGAATATGCGCGTCGGGGTGTTGCTTACCATGGGTTTTTTCGAGGCCGAGGCGGCGGTGGTTCTCGACGCCATGCGCATCCTCAAGGAAAACGGGGCGGAAGTGAAGGCGTTCACCCTCGCTAAGAGCAGGCACGGCCTGGAAGGGGCCGCCGGCAGTTCGTGGACGGCCCGCTACGCGCTTTCGGCCCGTCCGCAACTCGACGTACTGGTAGTGCCGGGCGGCAAGGGCCTGGTGCGCGCCGCCCGCGACCTGCAGACCGAACTCTGGCTGGAAGAAGTCTGGCCCGAACTCAAAGGCGTCTTTCTGGGGGGTAATGGCGCGGTCTTTCTAGGCGAACTGGGTCGCGCCCCGCAGCTGGTGGCCGCCCACCCCGCCTACGCCCCAGAGGTAGGCCGCTACGCAAAGGTAGGCCACGAAACAGCCTACGCGGTAGGCAAAGTCACCACTACCGCAGGTTACCTTTTCTTACTGGGAGCCGTCCTCGACCACCTGCAAGCCAGCGGCTACGAGATCGCGCCGGTGCTGGACCAGATGGCTCTGGCCTTCGACTAGCTCAGCTGGGCGAAGGCTTCTCGTAATTCCTGACGTTCCCGCGCAAAGGGGGCGCCTGCCAAAAAGTCGCCGCGGTACAGCGTCGCGGCCGCTCTGCTAGCGTCCTTTACGGCCCACTCGGGCAAGCGCTGGCGGTTTTCGTAAAGGGAGCGCAGCACCGCCGCGTCCCACCAGCTGCCCGGCAGCGGCGCGGCCCGGTAGGCGCCCTCGCTAAAGCCTATCCAGTCATCCCCCAGAGTCTCGCGGACGTGATGGACTGCTATTTGCGCTCTTTTTCTGGGGTTTTTAGCCTCGCCGTATAGTTCCTCCCCCAGCTTAGCGGCGCTGGTCGCGCCGTTGAGCCATAGCTTGTACAAAACCCACGGCTCTTTCTTCGTAAAAAACTCCAAAGGTTCGTCTCGCAAGATCCTGGCGGCGCCCAAAGTGTAAAAACGAACCGTTCCCCAACCGTGCGCCAGCCTTTCGAACGCCAGCCTACCCGCCTCGCCGGCGGCCGCCGCGGCAAACCAAACCGGCATGTACTCGGCGCCCAGGAGCAGCGGCAACGCCGCCAGCTGCGCCAGCTCCTGCGCCGCGCCTTCGACCTCCTCGGGGCTTGCCTGCGGCAGGCGCAAGGCAATCTCCGAAAGGTTAGCCTGCAGGGCTATCAAACGTGCGCCTACTTCCTGAGCCGATTCGCCCGCGCGCCGCAGCAGCGACAAGGCCTGCTGCGGTTGAGCCAGCCGCGCTTGCGCGATCAAGACCTGCGCCACCTCGGCGGGGCTGCCGCCCTCACTCAACCTCTGCAGCGCCAGTTTGTAGCGCCAGGCGGCCTCTTGCGTCCTGCCAGAGCGGGCGTACATCCGTCCCAGTCCATGCTCTATCAGACCTAGTCCGTAGCCGTCCTGACTAGGCTCGAGCATCTTGTAGGCCCGCATATAAAGGGCGTTGGCCTTTTCCAGCCAGCCCGCGTCCAGGTACAAATCGGCAATGTTCAAGTAGCTATAACCCAAGGCGCGGTACTCGCCGCTGGACTCGGCCACCTCGCGCGCCTGCAGCAGCACCTCGTGCGCCTCTTCCCAGCGCCCCGCCAGCCGCAGGGCCTCACCTAGAGAAAGCAGGGTGTTGGCCTGCGCCAGCGGGCTGCCCTGCCGCCGCAACGGCAGAGCCGTCTGATAAGCGACGATCGCCTCGTTTATCCGCCCCATATGGTGCAGCGCAATCCCCAAGTTGTGACGGGCGCGCGCCTCCACCTGGGTGTCTATCTCTCCCCCTTGCACACGCTGCAGAACGCGGGCGGCCCCAGCAAAGTCGCCGGTGCGAATGAGCGCCCCTCCCAGCGACGCCGCCAGCAGCGGTCTGTCGGCGGGCAGGGCGCACTCGTCGGCTTTATCCAGCACCTCCACCGCCTCTTCATAACGGCCCAGCCGCACCAAGACCGTGCCCATGCCCAGCAGCGTTTTGGCCCGCAACTCTCCCTTCTTCACCTCTTGCAGCAGCTGCTGGTACATCTCCAGCGAGCGCTCCAGCTGCCCGCGCAACGATTCGGCCTCCGCTATCAGCAAAGCCGCCCGCGCTGATTCATGTTGCGACAGCAGCTCATTGCCGTACTCAATGGTCTTGGCGGTCTCACCCTCGCTGTTCCAGCGCTTTGCCGCCTTGATGAAAGCGCCCAAAGCCTCCTCTGAGCGGTAACGTAAATACCCTTGCAGAGCCGTTTCAACGTCGCCGTGGTCCCGCTCGTACTTCAGCAGCCGCTTGGCCTCTGCAAAAGGCGGCAGCTCACTGGTTTCGTCGAGAAAGTTAACCAAAGCCGCCAGTAGCCGCAAGCGACCGCCCAGCGGATGAACCAGGCCCCGCGCCAGTAGCGTTTCCAGGTCCTCTATATTCAGCACCTTGGCCGCCGCCAGCTCGCTGGGCGACAGACGTAAGAGGTTGGCCGCCAGCAACTGCCCGGGGGTGAGACGGCGCAAGAACGCCTGCAACCAGGACCGCAACGGCTCTTCGTGCGGGGCGGCGGCTCCGCTTTCGTAAGCCTGCCGCAACAATAGCGGCCAGCCGCCCAAGAGCCTCCACGTCTTGCGCCAACCGCGCCCCACCCGCAAGTGACGCGCCATCTGCTGCGCTTCCTCCTGGCTAAACGCCAGTTGACGCGGACCGAAAAGGCTGACCTGCGCCTCAGCTTGGGGTTTGCGCCTCATCGCCAGCAACTGGCCCGGCCGCCACTCGGGAGGCGGCTTGGTCAGGTCGAAAACTCCAGCCTGCTCACGCCATTCACTGGCGAGCGCTAGATCCATCTCCCGCGATACTTCTTTGAGCAGCAGCGTTTTGCCAAAACCAGGCGGCCCCCACAACACCACCGGCCCTTGCGCTAAGGACGACTTGATGCGGTCCAGCAGGTCTTTGCGGTATACGTAGCCACTGGCCATGACTCTATTTAACCATTACTTAACTACCGGGGGTTTACTCTGGCGTCAGGAGTTACGAGACTCCGAGGGAGGTAGAAGATGATGAAGAAACTAAGCATGTTAGCAATACTCCTGCTACTCTTAGCAGCGTGCGGCGCCAGCAAAAACAATGGACAAGGAGGCGCCGCCACCCAAGCGACCGCGGTCGAGGCGATCGACACCAGCGAACAGCCCACACAGTCCGGCGACGAAGACGTTGTGGAAGGCGTCTCACAAGACAGCAGCCTGGACCTAGGCCTGCCTTTCGAGATGTTTCCCGCCGTAGACTACTTTGGTAGTGTCTTCGGCTCAGCCATAGGCGAGTGGCAGTGCCAGCAGACCGACGCCCAGGGCGATCTCAACGACGCAGACGACGACGGTATTGCTGAAAACGCCACCTACAAGTACGAGTGCAGCAAGGACTTCGCTTTTGGGATGAGCCCGGTAAAAGTCACGCGCAAGGGAACGATAACGGCGCAGGACAAAGACGACAGCGACCCCTACAGCGGCTACAAGATGGGCGAAAAGGTTGTATACAGCTACAGCATCATGGGCGTAGGCGGCGTCAGCGTGACCCGCGAGTTCCAGCGCGACTGGAGTGGAAACGCCCATAGCGGCTATACCTTCACCCACAGCCACTCCTGGAGCTGGACCTCTCCGGTCAGCAGCGACGTAAATAAAGTAGAACGCAGTTACAGCGGCCGCTACACCCCCGACAGCGCCGACCACCCCTTCGACCAGGGCCAGCTGGTCAGCGACGGCGCCGTCAAGCACTATCTCAACGGCGTAGAAAAAGACGTGGTGTCCGTGCATTCGGACCTGCACGTCAATAGCAGCTGCCAGCCGGCGGCCGACAACGGCACCATCACCTTCAAGGTCGGCAACACCACCACCAAGACGGTAGAGTTCACCGGCTGCGGGCAGGTCAGCGCTAATCGCGTCAGCACGATTGAAGCTCTTGAGGTCAGCGAACAGCCGGCCCAAAATAGCAGCGAAGAAACCACCGAAGAAGCATCGCAAGACGCCAGCGTCAGCCTGCCGTTCTCCTTGATTCCCGACTTCATTGGCGATATCGTCAAAGCCCCCGACTCCACGTGGGACTGCTCGGGCTCGAGCGCCAGCGGCGACACCAGCGACAATGACGGCGACGGTGTTCCGGTAGACGCCAGCTATGACATCCAGTGCAGCAAGGCCTTCGACAATCTCCCTGGCGTGAGCGGCGAAGCCCTGGTGCAGCGCAGCGGCACCCTCAAACTGGCCGACAAAGACGACAACGACCCGTACTCCGGCTTCAAGGCGGAAAAGGATATCACCTACAGCTATACCCAAGCTGGTCAGACCTACACCGCCGAACACTCATTCAAGCGCGACTGGAGCAAGAGCGGCAACGGCTACACCTTCAACCACGAGAACGCCTGGTCATGGGACGCCAACAAAATCACTAGCGCAACCAGCGGCGACTACACCCCAGACGACCTAGATTCGCCTTTCGAGGCGGGTAACCTAACCAGCGACTCCACCGTAAAGTATCTGCTCAACAACGTCCAGCAAAACCTGGTTGAGGTCAGCGCCAACCTACACGTCAACAGCCAGTGCACCCCACCCGCCGACAGCGGCAGCGTCACCTTCAGCGTCACCGGTGTAGACAAGACCGTAAACATCAACAGCTGCCAGCACCAGTAGCGTTACTGCGCTACTCCTCCAATCTGCCCGCCCGCGTTCGCCACGCGGGCGGGGCCTTTTGTAGCCGGCGCGAACAAGGGGTATACTCTTCACTCGTATGGCCAACCTCTCCATCGGCATAGTCGGCTTACCCAACGTGGGCAAGTCCACCCTCTTCAACGCGATAACCAAGGCGGGCGCGCTGGCCGCCAACTACCCCTTCGCCACCATCGACAAAAACGTCGGCGTGGTCACCGTGCCCGACGAGCGGCTGGAAAAGCTGGCGGACCTATTCGTAAGAGGAGAGAGGCGACCGCCGATAGTTCCCACCTACGTCGAGTTCGTGGACATCGCCGGGCTGGTCAAAGGGGCGCATAAGGGCGAGGGACTGGGCAACCAGTTCCTGGGCAACATCCGCGAGGTGGCGGCGGTGGCCCACGTGGTGCGCTGCTTCGAGGACCCGAACGTCGTTCACGTCGACGGCTCGGTGGATCCGCTGCGCGACGCCGAGATAATCAACACCGAGCTGGCGCTGGCCGACCTGGGCACGCTCGAGCGCCGGCTGGAAAAGCTGGCGCGCAGCGCCCGCGTCAGCAAGGAGGACGCGGCGCTGGTGGAGCTCCTCAGGCCGCTGCTGGCCCACCTGGAGGCGGGCGAACCGGCCCGCACCTTCCGAACGGGCAACGAGGAACGCGACAAGCAGCTGGGGCGCGTCTTCAAGGAGTACGGCCTGATCACCGCCAAACCGGTGGTCTACGTGGCCAACGTGGGCGAGGAGGACCTGCCCGACGGCAACGAACACGTGGAAAAGCTGCGCGAGCTGACCGCGCGCGAAGGGGCGGAGCTGGTGGTCATCTCCGCCAAGATCGAGGCCGAGCTGGCCGAGATTTCGGACGAGGAGGCGCACGAGTACCTGGCCGAGCTGGGGCTCGAGCGCTCGGGCCTCGACCGGCTGGTGCTGGCCGGCTACCGCGCCCTCGACCTGATCACCTTCCTGACCGCCGGCGAGAAGGAGGTGCGCGCCTGGACGGTGCGCCGCGGCAGCAAAGCCCCCCAGGCCGCGGGGACGATTCATTCGGACATGGAGCGCGGCTTCATCCGCGCCGAGGTGATCGACTGGGAAAAGCTGGTCCAGGCCGGTGGCTGGCACCAGGCCAAGGAAAAGGGCTGGGTCCGCACCGAGGGCAAGGACTACGTCGTCCAGGACGGTGACGTGATGCTGATTCTCTTCAACGTCTAGGGCCGGGGCAGGCGGTAGACGTAGATGACGTCCGTTCCTTCACCGCTGGACGGCTCCTTGGCGATAAAATCGCGGTGGGCTTCGCTCAGGAATTGTTTCATGACTCGCACGACGTTCGGAGCCTGATTCACAAGACCTAGCTGCTTGTGCGCGTCGCCGGCCTTGACGCACACGACGCTCAATCCCTTCGCCTCCGCCTCCGCAAAACGTTCGCGCAGGTACTAACGAATCCTATCGGCGTCCTTCATAATTGTTCCTCCTCGTTCTGTATACCCCAACCCATTCTAAGCTAGGCAAACCGAACGAAGCGTCGTTTAACATCCTTAGCGGTTCATCCGACCCCTACAATGCATGCGCACCGCATGGACTGCGCTTCGCGCGTCCAGGACAACGGCTTCTTTCGCTAGAACCCGCTAGACCCCGGGTCACGCGCCCTATGGACCCTTGTCCGGGATAACGAAAAGCATGCGGGCGGGGGCGACGAATGGGGGTGGATTTCGAGGCAACCGAATTTGCACTGTGTCCCCTTCCAAACAAACAAGTCGCGGCGCCGTAAGCGCCGCGACCACTCTCGAAAGGCCGGCTACTTCTTCTTGGGCGGCCAGGTTGGCGCGGGGATAATCTGCTCGGGCACGTTGGTGTTGTAAACGCCCGCCTTGCCCGCGGGGGCCAGGTGTTCGGTCAGCTTGAAGCTGGGACGCGGGTGGCTGTTGACGTAGGCCATGACGTCCACCGCGTCTTGATCGCTCAGGTGAGCGTTACCGAGGGGCATGTTGTACTTGACCCAGCTGCCGCCCTTGATGACGTTGGCCATGCCGGCGCCGGCGTTGTACGACTTGTCGCCCCAGACCGGCGGGAAGGCGCCCACGCCCTGACCATTAGCCCCGTGGCAGGCGGCGCACTGGCTGTCGTATACCTGCTTACCGTGCTTGGCGTCTACCGACTTGGCCTTGACCAGCTTGACGATCGCCGGGTCAGGCCAGGGGGTGTTGTAAGCGCCTATGGGTTTGTTGGGGTTCTGGTCAACCGGCAAACCGCTGGAAAGCCAGGTGATGTAGGCGGCCATGGCCACCGAGGCCTTAGAGGCCACCGGCGGACGGGTGCCGTTCATGGAGCGCATAAAGCAGTTGAGAACGCGGTCTTCCAGGGTTACTACCGCCTTTTCGCGCGGGCTATAAGCGGGGTAAGAAGTCGCCACGCCGATAAAGGTGGAGTAGCGGCCCTTGCCCTTGCCGCCCTGCAGGTGGCAGCTCTTGCACTGCAGGTTGTCGCCCACGTAGTCCTTGGTAAGCGGGTGGGTGTTGGTGTTCATGATGATGTCTTCGCCCAGCTTGACCATCTTGCCGAGGTCGCCAGGCGGATAGGCGGTCGGAGCGTCGGGAACCTGCTTGGGGAAGTTCTGGGTCGGCCAGGGGAAGCCTGCGGCCGCCACAACGCCAATGGCCAGTGCGGCCAGAAGTAACAAGAATACACCAGCTTTTTTCACAGTCATCACCTCACGGCAATTTCACTTGGAGGCGCCTAAAAAAGTCCTAAACGAGGAGTGGTCCGGCCTCGCCGCCAGGCAAAATCGCCGCAGGGTCAGCAAGGGCCCTCGCCTTCAAACGACAGGAGCGCGCCGCAAGCAAAAGCCGCCATTGCGTGGAGAAGCTCTCCCGCCTTTGGCGGCATAAGCGGAGAGAATAGAAAAATGGAGCGCGGCCGCGGCCGCGCTCCTCATCGCTTAAGGTTACTTTTTCTTGGGCGGCCAGGTGGGCGCGGGGATAATCTGCTCGGGGACGTTGGTGTTGTACTCGCCCATTTTTTCGGCCGGGGGCAGGTGCTCGGTCAGCTTGAAGCTGGGGCGCGGGTGGCTGTTGACGTAGGCCATTACGTCGGCGGCCTGCTGCGCGCTCAGGTGGGCATAGCCCGGGGGCATGTTGTACCTGACCCAGCTGCCGCCCTTGATGACGTTAGACATGCCGGCGCCGGAGTTGTACGAGTTGTCTCCCCAGACCGGCGGGAAGGGGCCGATGCCGTTGCCGTCCGTACCGTGACAGGCGGCGCACTGGGTGTTGTAGATCTTTTCGCCGTTGGCCATGTCCACCTTGCCCGACTTGACCACGCTGATAACCTCGGGGTCGGGCCAGGGGTAGTTGTAAGGACCGACGGGTTTGTTGGGGTTCATGTCTACCGGCATACCGGTGGAGATCCAGGTTATGTAGGTAGCCAGCGCTACCGAGACCTTAGAGCCGACCGGCGGGCGAATACCGTTCATGGAGCGCATGAAGCAGTTGAGGCTGCGGCCCTCCAGGGTGAGAACGGTCTTTTCGCGCGGGCTGTAAGCGGGGAATGAGCTGGCGGTGCCGATGAAGGTGGAGTAGCGGGTCTTGTCCTTGCCGCTGTTGGAGTGGCAGCTCTTGCACTGTAGTTTGTTGCCGACGTACTGCTTGCTGAGTGGGTGGGTATCGGTGTTGTTGAAGATGTCTTCGCCCAGCTTGACCATCTTGCCCAGCTCTCCGGGGGGGTAGGCTTTGGGGGCGTCGGGCGCTTCCTTGGGAATGTTCTGGGTGGGCCAGGGGGCCCCGCCGTCCGCCAGCACGATGCCAAGCGCCAGGGCGGCCGCCGCTAGTAACGCCAGGTTTCTTCTCTTCATAAATATCACCTCGCGCTAATTGAAACGGTAACCGCGTAAAAATGTCCTAAACAATCAGCCTGTATCCGGTGCCGGGAACGCTCTCTATGGCGGCGTTCTCCCCCATCTTGCGGCGCAGGCGGCCAATATAAACGTGCAGGTAGTGATCCTCGCCGGAACCGCGCCCCCACACCGCGTCTAGCAGCTCCGCGTGCGAGACGGTGTTGCCCGCGGCCTGGGAGAGACGCAACAGTAAGGCGTACTCTATCGGCGTTAGCTTTATCTCCGCGCCATTGACTCTAACAAATCCGCCACCAGGATCGAAAGAGAAACCGGCGTAGGCGGCCTTCGCGTTAGCAGCGCCGCCGTAGCGGCGGATCGCCGCGCGCAGTCGCGCCAAGAGCTCCGCCACCCCGAAGGGCTTGGTCAGGTAATCGTCCGCGCCTAGGTCTAGAGCCTCGACTTTGCGCTCTTCCTCTCCCAAGGCGCTCATCACCACTATCGGCACGTTGCTAAAGAGTCGCGCCTCGCGAATGAACTGCTGGCCGCTAACCCCCGGCAACATCAGGTCCAACAACACGCAAGAATAATCGGCCTGCCGCAAGAGCGCCAAGCCTTCCTCGGCGCTGGATGCCGCCTCGGTCGCGTAGCCCCTGGCTTTTAGATTCGCCTCGACCAAGCGCAGCAGGTGAGGATCGTCGTCTATGACCAATACCTTAATCATTCACTCCCTCCAATGGCAGGGTAAACCAGACTTCGGTACCGCCTCCGTCGCTGATAACGCCAATATCACCGCCGTGCGCCGCTATTATCTCTTTGGCTATGGCCAAACCCAAGCCGCTGCCGCTGGTAGACTCGTCGCCGCGAAAAAACGGCTGGAAGGCCCTATCGACCGTCTCCGGGCGCATTCCAGGGCCGTAATCGCGCACGGCAAAGCGCAGGTATCCCTCTGCTTTATTGACACTTAGCTCGATAGGCTGACCCGCGGTTGAGTATTTGGCCGCGTTCTCCACTAGATTGACCAAGACGCTGCGCAGCCTTTCGGCGTCCACCTGCAGGCAGGGCAGGTTGGAATCCAACTTAAGGCGCAGCTCTCTGCCCGCGGCGACGCTTTGCAGCCGCTCCATCAGGCTGCGCAGCAAGCGCGCCGGGTGTTGCGGCTGCTTGCTGACCGCAAACTCGCCGCGACCCCCCTTGGCCAAGTCCAGCAGGTCGTTTACCAGGTAGTGCATGCGGTCAGCTTCCCCCTCGATGATCCGTAAAAACTCTTCCGCCTCTTGGGGACGCCAAGTGACGTCGCTGGCCAGCATGGTGCTGGCGAAACCCTTGATGTTCGCCAGCGGCGTACGCAGCTCGTGGGAAACGGAGGCGAGAAAGCGGGTCTTGGCGCTATCCGCCTCGAGCGCCCGCTGTAAGGCCAACCGCAGCGCTTCGGTGCGTTCGTCCACGCGCTCTTCCAACTCTGCGGCGTAACGGGCTAGTTCCTGGTGGCTGCGCTTTAGCTCAGTCGCCATGCGGTTGAAGGCCTGCACCGCACTGCGCGCCTCCGGAGGGCCGGACGCTCGCAGCGGCGCGTCCAACTCGCCCCGCTCGAGCTCTCCCGCACCCCGCGCCAGCTCGTCGAGCGGCCTGGTAACCGCTCTCGCCAAACGCCAGCCAGGCCAGGCGCTGGCCGCCAACGCCAGTAAGACTGTCGCCAGCAGCAACAACAAGGCGGTCCGCAAAGGCGCCAGCAGCGCGGCTACCGGCGCCTCAACCACCAGACGACCCCCCAGTTTGTCTACGCTGCGCGCGACAGCCAGCTGCTCGACCCCGCGGACGTCACGGAAGCGGAACACCCGACCCGGCGCAGCCTGCAGCACCTCCCTCGGCACGCCTGCGCCGCGCAACACCTCCACCAGGTTGGAGCTGGCTATGCGGCGACCGTCACGATCGAGCAGGTAAGCGTGCAGGTTGGGTTGGTGCAATTCTACCAGCGCCTCCCACAAAAGCGGCGCACGCAGGCGGGCGTCGAGCATCCGCCCCCGGTAATCGCTGAGTCCTAGCGTTAGCTGAGGTTCTCCCCAGCTATCTGGGCGCACCGGGCCCCAGGTCTCCGCTACGTCGCTGCGGGCCACCGGCTCTAGCTCGTGGGGGACCACCTCGAAGCGGGACCACAACGCCACGGTCTTTCTCCCACGTCGCAGCTGCAGCTGCACCACCTCGGGCAGCTGCATCCCGGCGGCGCGCAGCGCCCAATCATCACCGCCATCGGCAATCAGCACTTGTCTGAGCACCCCCGCGATCAGCCCTATCCTCGTGTCCAGCTGCGCCTGCAAACGCGCCGCTTCACTGTCCAAGCGCTCTCCGGCGGTACGCAGGTAGCTGCGGCTGAGACCGTACCAAGCCACCGCGCCCACGATCAGCAAGGGAACACCCGCAGACAACGCGGCGGCCAGGGTAAACCGCCCCTCCAGACGCGAAAACCAGCCGAAACGCACTAACGCACCACCTCCTGCGCCAGGTCGAGCGCCCTGGGCTCGAGGCGCAAACCCAGCCGCCGAGCCACCTTCAGGTTGAGAGAAAAGCTCGTTTGTAAGGGCCGTTCTACCGGCATCTCCGCTACCGGGTAGCCCAGCAGCACCTGTCGCGCCATCCGCGCCGCCTGCCTGCCCATGGCCGCACCGTCCGCGCCGTACGCCAGGAAAGCGCCTTGTTTTACTTGCGCCGCGTGCAAGCCGACTACGGGTATCCCGGCGTCGTCTGCGGCGCGCACTATTTTGTCGAAGGAGTTTTCTATTACGAAACTCGGCATCAAAAAGACCGCCTGCTCTCCCCCGGCGTCCAGCGCGCCGCCCAAAGCGTCTATGTCAGCGGGTTTTTCCACGGGGAAATAACCGAGTTTTACCCGCAATACCCGGGCGGCGCGGCGCAGGTAATCCAGGCCCCGCGGCGTAGGGACGACGCTGGGCTGATAAACCACCAGCACTCTGTCGAGCGTCGGCAAAGCGGTCTTGAGTAACTGCAGCCGCTTGCCCGATAGCTCGGCGTAGTTGTTGTCCACCCCGCTGGCGCGGCCGCCGGGGCGGCTCAGCTTTTTGACGTAGCCCCAGTCCAACGAGGCGGCGATGCCCACGTAGATAACCGGCGTCCCGCCCCCGGCCTGCATGACCGTTTTGGTCTCCACCCCTCCCACGGTTACGAAGAGCGCCGGGCCGCCGCTGGCGCAACGGGCCAGACGGCCGCCGTTTCCGGCCGCGTCGCAAACCACCACCTTTACGTTTTTGAGCTGATAATCGTTCAGCTGGGAAACGAAACCCGAGGCCCGCGCCAGCCTTCCCGAGCCCGATACCACCACCCTCACCTGGCGCTGGGGAGGGCGCGCGCAAGCAGCCACCGCAATCAACATTATTACGAGCCAAAGCCGCAAACCTCGCCGCATACCTCAAGATTACGCTAGTATGGCTCGCATGGTTTCAAACCCCAGGCGGAACAAAAAGGATGGCGCGTATGCGGCCGGGCCGCGGCGAACGTCCGCCGACGCCGCCTGCGCGCATAAAGTAGAGTTAGGAGTGTCATGAATCGCAAAGACGGCCGCGCCCCCAACGAGCACCGCCTCCTCAAAGTGACCCCCGCCTACCTCGACTACGCCGAGGGCTCGGCGCTGGTAGAGCTGGGTAAGACCCGTGTGCTGGTGGCGCTCAGCCTAACGCCGGGCGTACCGCGGCACATGCAGGGCAAGCGCAGCGGCTGGCTCATGGCCGAGTACAACCTGCTGCCCCGCAGCACCACCAGCCGCAGCCAGCGCGAGCGCTACAAGCTGGGCGGCCGCACCCAAGAGGTGCAGCGCTTTTTGGGCCGCGCTTTCAGGGCGGTGGTAGACCTGGAGATGCTGCCCAATCAAACGATAGTGATAGACGCCGACGTAATCCAGGCGGACGGAGGTACGCGCGTGGCGTCTATCCTAGGGGGCTACGCCTCTTTGGTGCAGGCTTTCGACGCACTGGTGAAGAAGGGCAAGATAGACGACTGGCCCCTGACCGAGCTGGGCGCAATCAGCCTGGGTTGGAAGGGCGGCGAGGAGATTTTAGTAGACCTCGACGCTGGCGAAGACGACGGCGCCTACGCCGACCTGACGGTCGTAGGTACCGCAGAGGGCGAGCTGATAGAAGTCCACGGCGGCGGCGAGGGCAGGCCCGTACCGCGCGCCGTCTTCGAGAAGATGATTGACGAGGGTCTGCGGCAGATCCCCGCTCTCGTAGCCGAAGTACACAAGCAGCTCGCCGGAGGGGTATCTTAATAAAGATGCAGGTTGTAATAGCGACCACCAACGCCGGTAAGTTTCGCGAGCTATCCGAAGGGCTCGGCCCCCTGGGCTGGAAGCTGCTGCCGCTGATAGACTTTCCGGTAACGCTACCGCCAGAAACGGGTTCCACCTTCGACGACAACGCTCTAATGAAGGCGGCTTTTACCTCCCAAAAAACTGGACTGCCGGCGCTGGCCGACGATTCCGGGCTGATGGTAGACGCCCTGGGGGGGGAGCCGGGAGTCTACTCCGCGCGCTACGGCGGCCGCAGCAGCGACCGCGACCGCAACGTCTATTTGCTGGAGCGCCTGCGCAACGTGCCGCCCGCTGAGCGCAGCGCCCGTTTCGTAGCGGTCTTGACGCTGGCCTACCCAGACGGGCACGTCGAGAGCTACCGCGGCGAGGTTGAGGGGGTTATTTTAGAAGCTCCCCGCGGCGGCGGCGGCTTCGGCTACGATCCGCTTTTTTACCTGCCGCAGCTGAAAAAAACTTTCGCGGAAATGAGCCCAGAGGAAAAATCCCGCCACTCGCACCGCGGCAGGGCTCTCGCCGCCCTGCTGGAAGCCTGGAAAAACGGGCCGCCGCCGCGGGAGGTTTGGAGCCTGGAGGAATAGCCCTAAGCGCGGGCTCAAGCATCCCTCACGGCAAGGCCGCTCCGCCGTCAAGTCAGGCTTTCGAGGAAGTCTCGCAGATCATCGAGCGAGCTGATGGCTCTTAGTAAATCTATCTCTCTTTGCGATACCTCCAGGTGCGGCCTGAACATTCCCAGCCAGCGGTAGTCTACCGCCAAGGGAAGAACCGGCAGGTTTTGCAAACGCTGAATATAAGCAACGTTCCAGGCAACTAATATTTCCGCCAGCGTGCCCAGACCGCCAGGCAGGGCCAGCGCCGCGCGGCTCATCTCGAGCATGCGCTCGATGCGTCCGGTGAGCGTGGGGGCGGGAAACTCTACGTCTACGTGGGCGTTGGCGCCGCTGCGCGACTTGAAGAGGTCGGGCGCGGTAACGCCAATCACCAGGCCGCCTGCGGCCTCAGCGCCCTTGCTGAGGGCCTCCATGCTGCCGCCGTAACCGCCGCTGGCGACGGCGAAACCGCCGCGGGCAATTGCCTCGCCCCAAGAGAAGGCCTGCTCCCAGGCCGCGGATCCCGGACGGGTGCGCGAGGATCCGAATACCGCTATCACAGGAACCGACATACCGCCATCTTACCCGCGCGAGCCGCGGGGCCCGCTGTTAGACTGAGCTGGTGCAAATCTCTCCGCTAATCCAGCAGTCTCTAAACGAAAAGAAGCCCGTGGTGGCCCTGGAGTCTACCGTCATAACGCACGGCCTGCCTGCGCCGTTAAACCTGCAAACGGCTCTCGGCCTGCAAGAGGCGGTGCGCGACGAGGGCGCCGTTCCCGCCACGATAGCGATAATAGCCGGCGAGGTAAAAGTTGGCCTCGGCGACGAAGAGCTAGAGAGACTATCCCAGCGCGGCGACGTAGAAAAGGCCAGTCTCTGGAACATGCCCAGCATAGTGGCGCAGAAAAAGTGGGGGGGCACTACCGTAGCCGCCACCTCGCACCTGGCGGCGCGGGCCGGTATTCGCGTCTTCGCTACCGGTGGAATAGGCGGGGTGCATCCGCTGCCCTTCGACGAGTCCGGCGACCTGACGGCCCTTTCGCGCACGCCCATCGTGGTCGTCTCTTCGGGCCCCAAGAGCATCCTCGACCTGGGGGCCACGCTCGAGCGCCTGGAGAGCTACGGCGTCGGCGTCTTGGGTTTTAAAACGAGGTTCTTGCCGGCGTTCCACTCGCCCGACTCTCCTTACGAGCTCCCCGCTACGGCTTGGAGCGAAGCGGACGTGGCGGCCGCCTGGCGCGCCGCCCGCGAACTGGGCCTGAGCTCGAGCACGATGCTCTTCAACCCCGTCAGCAAGGGGATACCCTTTGACGAGGTAATGACCTGGGTAAACCAGGCCAATAAAGAAGCGCAGGAGGCCGGTGTGGGCGGCAAAGAGCTGACTCCCTACCTGTTGCGGCGCCTGAGCGAGCTCTCGGGAGGCCTCAGCGACGAGGTAAACCTGCGTCTGCTGGAAGAAAACGCCAGGCTGGCGGCGCGGCTGGCGCGCCACCTGACGGCGGCGTGAAGGTGGGGCGGTAAGATGGAAGAGTATGTGTGAGATAGGGGGAATGCTGCGCGTCGCCCGGGAGGAGTCCGGACGCGGCGTCCGCGAGTGGGCGCGTCAGCTGGGCGTCAAAACCGCCTACCTGGAGGCCCTGGAAGACTGTCGCTTCGACGATCTGCCCGAGCCTGTTCTGGCCAAGGGCTTCCTGCGGCGTTACGCCGCGGCGCTGGGCCTGGACCCCGAACCGCTGCTGGCCCTCTACCCCTCTCGCCCCACTTTCACCCCCGGCGACGTCATTAGCCCTCCGCCGCGGCGGCGTCTGGGTTTTTTGTGGTGGCTGCTGCCGTTGCTGTTGTTACTGGGCCTGGGCGGGTGGTGGTACGTCGGCAGACAGGCCGCCGCGGTAGAGCGGGTAGAGGTGACCACTCCCAAGCCGCCGGCTCCGCCACCGCCCGAGGCTACCCTAACGGTAAAGAGCGAACCGGCGGGGGCGGTCGTCTGGCTCGACGGCTTCAGGCTGGGCAAAGCGCCGGTAAGAGGCAGCTTCGCCCCGGGAGAGCGCACCCTGCGGGTCGAGGCCGACGGTTACCAGCCATACCAAGGAAAAATAACCCTGGCGCCCGGCGCCGACAAGTCTTTGCGAATCAAGCTTACGCCATTGCCCGAGAAAGAAGAAAAACCCGCCCCCAAGCCGGCGACATTGACCTTGCGTTTCACCGAAAAGGCCTGGGTGCGCGTCAGCGCCCCCGACGGCAAAAAACTCTACGAAGGCATTCCCAAAATCGGCAGCGAGTTGAGCTACCCCCTACCGGTACTGGTGCACACCGGCAACGCCGCCGGAGTTCACGTCATCGAAAACGGGAAAGACGTTGGCGCCCTCGGAGGGGAGGGTTTGGTGGTCAAGCGCAAATTCGAGCTGCCCAAAAAACCCTAATGGAGACAACGTGTCGGCAAAAGTAGGCTTCGTCAGCCTGGGCTGCCCCAAGGCGCTGGTGGACTCGGAGCAGATCCTCTCGCGCCTGAGGGCCGCGGGTTACGGCTTCGCCGCCAGCTACGACGAGGCCGACGTGGTGGTCGTCAATACCTGCGGCTTCATCAACCCGGCTATCGAGGAGAGCCTGGAGGCCATCGGCGAGGCGCTGGGGGCGAGCGGCAAGGTCGTGGTCACCGGCTGCCTGGGGGCGCGCCCCGAGGTGATCCGCGAACGGTACCCGCAGGTGATCGACGTCAGCGGCCCCGCCGAGACGGAACGGGTGCTGGCGGCGGTGGCGCAGGTGGCCCCGCCCGCGCGCGACCCCTTCCTGGACCTGGTGCCGCCGCAGGTCAAGCTGACCCCGCGCCACTACGCCTACCTGAAGATCGCCGAGGGCTGCGACCACAAGTGCAGCTTCTGCATCATCCCCCAGCTGCGCGGCGGTCTGGTGAGCCGCGACGCCGCCGACGTGCTGGCCGAGGCCGCGCGCCTGGCCGCGGGCGGCGCCCGCGAGCTGCTGGTCATCGCCCAGGACACCAGCGCCTACGGCGCCGACCTGGGCCACCGCGAAAGCGTATGGGGCGACCGGCGCGTCCGCGCCCACCTGACCGACCTGGTGCGCGAACTCGCCGGCCTGGTGCCCTGGGTGCGGCTCCACTACGTCTACCCCTACCCCCACGTGCGCGAGCTGCTGCCGCTGATGGCCGAGGGGCGGCTGCTGCCCTACCTGGACGTGCCGCTGCAGCACGCCAGCCCCCGGGTGCTGCGGGCCATGCGGCGGCCCGGGGGCGCCGAGAGCCACCTGAAGACTGTTCAAGAATGGCGCGCGGTCGTGCCCGAGCTCGCGATCCGCTCGAGCTTCATCGTCGGCTTCCCCGGCGAGACCGAAGAGGACTTCGAGCTCCTGCTGGAGTTCCTGGAAGAGGCGCGGCTCGAGCGCGTGGGCGTCTTCACCTACTCGCCCGTGGCCGGGGCGGCGGCGAACGAGCTGCCGGGCGCGGTGCCCGAAGAGGTGAAGCACGAGCGCCAGGCGCGGGTCATGGAGCTCGCCCGCCGCCTCTCCCTGGAGAAGAACCGGGCCAAGGTGGGCCGCGTCCTGGACGTGATCCTCGACGAGCCCGCGGACGAGCCCGGCGTCTTCGTGGGGCGCAGCTACGCCGACAGCCCCGGTATAGACGGCGCGGTGCGGGTGACCAGCGACGGCACCGTGCGGGTCGGCGAGATCGTGCCGGTGCGGGTTACCGCGGCCAGCGATTACGATTTGACAGGAGAACTGACGCACGATTAAACCCCGATCAGGAGGCGTCGGGCCGGACCGACCTTCCAACTCGTCGCCATAGCTAGGCGACGTCATAGGGCAGCCGACGACCGGTCAGCGAGTCTCGTCGCGGTTCATATCCTAATGGCCACTCTGACCGCTATCAGCAAAATGAGCAGGGCCAAAAAGCGCTTAACGGCGGCGGGGCGCAGACGGCTCTGCATGAAATGCGTTCCCAAATACCCTCCGGCGTAGGCCGCCAGCCCGCCGCATAGCAGCAGCGCCGCTTCGACGCGGCCCATCGCCCAGTAAGCCAGAAAACCCGCCAGCGAGGAAAAGGGTACGGTAAATGCGGTTATCGTGGTCACTTTTTTGGGCGGATAGCCCATCAGCACCATCAAGGGCGATATAACCGCGCCGCCGCCCACCCCCAGCAAACCCGACAAGAAACCGGCCAGCGAACCGATCGCGACCAGCAGAAGAGCGGCCCCAGCGGGTTCCGGCTCAGCTTGTTGGGTTCCACGGAAGAATAGCATTATCAGGCCGGCGGAGACCAAGAACAGCGTAAAAACCAGCATTATCAGCTTTGTCGAGATCAGCGTGGAAAGGTACGCGCCCAAAGGCGCCAGTAGGATAGAGGCGACGATGACCGGCGCTCCCAGGCGCAGGTCCAGCCTGCCGGCGCGGACGTTGGCGACGCTGGCGCCGCTCATGCTGATGGTGTTTATGAAGAGACCGGTCGCTTTCGCCTGATTCAAGGGAATACCCAGCCAGTTGAGCAGCGGCACCAAGGCTATGGCCGAGCCCACACCGCCGAGCGCGAAAACGAAACTTAGCAAAAATGATAGCAGAGATATTATTAGCAGATTTTCCATGCTGCGCCTCGATATAGCGCCTAGTAACCGGCGCTCCGCCTCATCTCCCGCCGCCAGCGGTCAAAGCGGTCTCGCAGTGCAGCGTTATCTTTGGCCGCGAAGACCTCGGGGGCGGCTAGCTCCGGCCAGTCGCGCGGTCTGCCGGCCAGCAAGAAGGCGGCGCCGCGCGCCGTCGCCTCGAGCTCGCGCGGGCGATACACGGGCAGGCCGCTGAGATCCGCCAAACGCTGACAAAACCCGTCCAGGCGGGCCAGCCCGCCGCTTACCCGCAGGCGGCGCGGTTGTTTTAGATACTTGGCCATTTCCAGAAGATTGACGTAGAGCAAAAAGACGATGCTCTCCACCAACGCCGCCGCCAGCTGCCCGGTATCACCCTCGCCGACGAAGCGGCTTTTGAAGTTAGGGACCCAAAAAGGGGCCCCCAGGCCCGAAACGCCGTTGAGGAACAGCGGCGCGGGGGAAGCGGCGTCTTGCAGCCAGCCATCCAGCCGCTGGTACAAGTCGGCAACGCCGTACTCGCGCCGGAACCACTCGAGCGCCGCCCCCGCGCCGTTGACCGTGCCTTCCAAAACGTACTCGCTGTGGCGGCCGTCGCTGTGGACCACGCTGGTCAGCAGCCTCTCGGCGTAAATCCGCCGCCGCCCGCTGGGGCGGGAAACGAACGCCCCCGTGCCGGTGTTGATATACGCCGTCTGTTCGTCTAGCTCACCGTGGGCGAAGAGGGCTACGGACTGGTCCCCGCTTACCAGTTTCAGCTCGAGCCCCTGCGCCTGCAGCAGACCGCCGTAGCGCCAAATATTAGGTACGCAGGGCGGCAACGGCTTTCTGGGCACGTTGAATATCGCCAGCAAATCATCGTCCCAGTCGAGCGTATCCAGGTTCATGAGTTGCGTGCGGCTGGCGTTTACCACGTCCGCCGCGGCGGCGCCGTTGGTCAAGCGCGCCGCCAGCCAGGCGGCCATGGGACCAAAGCCAAGCCGACCGCGCTCGTACGCCTGCGCCACCGCCGCAACGTTGTCCAAGCACCAGCGCAGCTTGCTGGCGCCGTAGTGGGCGGTAAGGAACAAGCCGCTGCGCTCGTGAATGAAGCGACTCTTACGCGCCAGCTCATCTACGCGCTCGGCGGCGCGGCGGTCCTGCCAGCTAATCAAGGGGCCGAGAGGAGCGCCGTCGGCGTTCCAGCAAGCCACGTTGGAGCGTTGCGTGGCCATTGCCGCGGCTACAAGACGTTTTCGCCCGTCACCCAAACGCCGCAGCGCCTCTTGCAGCGCCTCTTGCAGCGACTGCAGCATCTCATCGGGGTCGTACTCGACGAATCCAGGCCGCGGTCTGCGGGGAGCTATCTCGCGCATTCCGCTGGCCACTACCTCTCCGCGCTCGTCAAAAACGAAGGCGCGGCTGGCGTGCCCGCCTTGGTCGAATACCAAGTACAATCGTTCTGCGTCCGGCGTCATCCCACAGTCAGTATAGGAGCGATGTCTCCAAAGCCAAGCCCGAACCCGCCTAGAGGGCGCTTAGCGCCGCCGCGATCTAGCCCACTAGAGGCGCCGTCTTTCTGCTCGAGCAAGCACGCAACGCCGCCCTACAGTTACTTCAAGTCGACGAGCGGATTCGCCGCCAGCGGGCGGTCAGCTTGTCCGACTTCGGCCCCTTCAACCGCACCTATTCATCTGGCGCGGGCTCTCCCAGTGGTTCGGCGGGGTCGGCATCATCGTCTTGTTCGTGGCGGTGCTGCCGCGCTTCGCGGTGGCCGGCCGCTAGCTCTTCTTCGCCGAGTCCACCGGGGTGCAGGAGGAAAAGCTGAACCCCAGGCTGCGCCACACCGCCGAGATGGTGCCGCGCGTCTGAGCGCTGCTCGCCGGTCTGGCGGGCGCTACGCCGCTGCCGCTGAGCGAGGCGCGGAGAGCAAGGGGGGCGCTTTGCCTGGATTCAGGGTCCGGGGCGAGGGCGGCCCCGAAGGCGGCTGGGAACGCAGGCGGCGCGGCGGAGGTGATGGAAGATGCCTAGAGCAGGGCATAAAGCGGTTAGCCTGGAGGCGAACTCCCGAGCTAAGGCAGCCAGTAGTTAGCTGGTTTGGGGGCGACGGATGTGGCTCAAGGACTCTTTACTGTATTTCTAAACCTTAGCGCAGAACACGGCTTTTAGAAATTTCCTGCCATGCCACTGAATGTCTATGGGCTAATCCCTCGAGCCTGTGACTGCTCTACTCCAACTCGGCATAGACCACATTCAGGTAATCTTAGATGCTCCCCAGAAGAACACGACGAGAGGCATGCCAGGTCTGGCGGGTCCGGAATCTTTTCCAAAATATGGGGACCGCACGTCTCCACAAAATTCAGATCACGTCTTCAAACTCATCACACGATTAAACTTAGGCGTTGGGAAAATCCCATCATCCTCGCCTTCTTAGGGGAGCTGGCTAGACGTTTCGCAAGAGACAAGCGCTTTCCCCTTCACTTGCACCCTATTTGCCGGTGGAGCGGCCAAATGCCAAGCATCTTAGAGCTATTAGTAGCACAAGTGTTTTAGTAGATTGTCTGGTTCGGAATACTCTCATTCCCTGGAAGCCTCATCTGCTTGGTCGTATTGCTCAGCTTGGACCCGCCAGAGCCGGGCGTAGAGCCCGCCTCTCCTCAAAAGCTCCTCGTGGCTTCCCTCTTCGACAATCCGCCCCCGATCGAGAACCAGAATGCGGTCAGCCACGCGCACACTCCCCAGCCGATGGGTGATAAAGAGCACCGTCTTGCCCTGGGCCATTTCAGCAAAACGCCTGTAGAGCTCGTATTCCATCAAGGGATCAAGAGAGGCGGTAGGCTCATCCAGGATCAAGAGCTCTGCGTCCTTGAAGAGCGCTCGGGCCAGGGCCACCCGCTGCCACTCGCCGCCGGAGAGTTCGGCGCCGCCCAGGGGCTTGCCCAACTCCCGGTCCCATCCACCCACCTTTTCAAGCAGCCCTTCAGCCCCGGCCTCTCTAAGGCTTTTCGCCACCCTATCCCGTACCTCCGACCTTCCGGCATCGGCAAAGGCCACGTTCTCTGCAAGGTTGAACCAGTATCGACCGAAATTCTGAAAGAGCGCGGCGATCTTCCTGCGCCACGCCTTGGGGTCAAGGTCTCTTAGGTCGCGTCCGCTAACTAAGATCCGGCCTTCGGTGGGGTCGTAAAAGCGGAGGAGGAGTTTGACCAACGTGGTCTTCCCGGCCCCATTCTCACCGACGATCGCAAGCTTTTCGCCGGGCCTCAAGGTAAAGCTCACTCCTTTCAAAGCCTCTCCGCCCCCGGGATAGGTGAAGGAGGCGTTTTCAAAGCGGATCTCCGAGAGGGTGGGGCTCCCCGAGGCCCCGGTAAGAGGATCTTGGTACTCGAGGAAGCGGAAGTAATCCCTCATGTAGTGGAGGTTTTCGTAAACTAACCCGGCATTGTAGCTGAGGTTGAACAGGTTCGTCTGCAAGCCGAGGAGCACCTGGGCCACCACGGCCAGGTCACCGGGGGTGACGGAGCCCATTGACGCCCAACCCGCGGCGACAATGAAGACCAAACCCGCCGCGCTCACATCGAGAAGGGTAAAGCCGCTGGTGTAGGCGGCGAGCCGTTTCTGGGCCTCAAGCACCTTTCGCGCCCCCTGGTTGAAAGCCCTAAGGTACTTTCTTATCAACAAGGGGCCAACCTCGAAAACGCGCACCTCGGGCGCGGTCTCATTCTCGGTGGCAACCCGAAGGTAGTAGCGCTGACGCCGGAGGTGGGGCGCAGAACCGGTGGTGGCTTCCCAGACCGTATCCTCAAGTCGGAAGATGGCGAAGGCCCGGGGAATTCCGGCCAAAAGCAGCAGAACCGGAGCCCACCAAAGCACCCTTCCCAACAAAAAGAGCGAGGAGACGACGTTGAAAAAGAGCTCAAGCCCGTAAACGCTGAAGAGCAGAAGCTGCGACGGCCGGTAGCTGGCCCCCTCGGTCAGGGTTGCGAGCCGGTCATGAAACTTGGGGTCCTCGAAGGCATAAAGGCCCGGGAGGGAGGTCGCCTTCTCGATAGTCGAGATCTGAAAGCGCCGAGCAAGTTGTTGGCTTAACGAGGTTTGCAAAACGGTGGACCAAGGATCCAGTATGGCCTTGAGAGCCATGGCGCCAACCCACGCAAGAGCATATGGCACTGCGCTACCAGGCGAGGCGAGCGTCAGGCGATCGATCGCTTGGGCTGTGAACCATATCGCGAGCGTAGGAGCGATACCGGCCAAAAACACGAATCCCACCAAGGCTACGGCCTGGGCCGGTGCAACTTGGAAGATAAGGCTCCAACTCTTCAGGAGAACAGGAAGCAGCTCGCGCATATGTTCACCCTATCGCAGTCTGCTGGGGTTGGAAGACGGCATAAGAGCCAGCGCCCCGAATAAGAGCAACGCGTCAGCGAAGCCGCCTCTCCGGGGGCTGCCCTGGCAGGATTCAGCGGATGTCGGCACGATGGTTAGGTGGTGGGTGTAAGCCTGACCAGTCGCTGCGAGACGGCCAGCCGCTCAGGGGGTATACCGCTTTAGAACATCAGTTCAGAGGCCCGCTCGAGCAGGCTTTTGTAGAAAAGGAGGAGAATATGCGGCGAGTTGTTATTGTGTTAGCAGCAATTGTATAGCAGTGCTGATGGCGGTCGCCTTTGCGGGTAACCCTGCCAAGACAGAGGGGGAGTTAGTAGTCCTCGCTAGTCCACAGGAAGACTGGGCCCAGGCGATGGTGGCAGCTTTCTAGAAGAAGTACGGTATAAAGACCAGTTACGTAAGAATGTCCTCGGGCGAGTCGCTGGCGCGGCTGCGCGCCGAAGCGGGACACCCCTCGTTCGACGTTTGGTGGGGCGGCCCCAACGAAGGCCAGATGGCGGCCTACGCTAAAGGTTTGATCGAGCCTTATGCCCCACCGCGCGCGGCAGAAATCCCCGCCGATCTCAAGGACGAGAAAGGCATTTGGACCGGCATTTACGTAGGCGCGCTCGGCTTCTGTTCGAACAAGGAATTGTTAGACCAGATCGGGATCAAGGCCCCCACGTCTTGGGATGACCCCTTGAATCCCAAGCTGAAGAATGGCATCGCCGTAGCCGACCCGCGCACTTCCGGGACCGCTTACGCTTTCCTTTATTCGCAGGTGGTTTTACGCGGAGAGGAAAAAGCCTTTGACTACCTGAAGAAGGTAAACGACAACATTTTCCAGTACACCAAGAGCGGTTCCGCTCCCGGGCGAATGGCCGACGCGGACATCGGCGGCGACCCCGCGGTGCTCTTTCACGAGGACTTCGAGTCCGCTTGGGGGCGCTGGGGCCGCCTCTCTTCCGACGCCCTCTACATCGGCATCGAAACCTTCGCCGCGCTAAAGCCGCTGCAAGACAAGCCGATCAGCAAAATGCGAGGCTAAGCGGTAAAATAGCAACGATGGCTAAGGCAAACATGCGCTACTCCAAGCGCAAGCTGATCAGGGATCCCCGTAAGATACCCCCAAGGTTCCGGTCTCGTGCTGCTGAGGCTATGTTCTG